>Ga0214170_1000380_pt1 | contig 16614 bp, 27 predicted proteins | sample TroBogEpilimnion_2_FD_153008 | JGI IMG/M metagenome (GOLD analysis project Ga0214170, IMG submission 153008) | Freshwater microbial communities from Trout Bog Lake, WI - 27JUN2007 epilimnion | ecosystem: Environmental > Aquatic > Freshwater > Lake > Epilimnion/Euphotic zone | place: Trout Bog... | reverse complement strand
TCTACAAAGACTCCATCTGAGCCCATAATTCCTTTAATCATTTTCTTCTACTTTCTTAAAATGATCACTCCAGCGAAGGATGAACCATTCACGGTGTGCTTCTTTTTTAAACGACCATAGACTTTCCGTCATGCTCATTCCAACACCTTCAGCTTCTGCCCAGGATTTCATATCTTCAATAAGCTCAGGTGTGAGCTCACCTTTTTCAAATGCAATTCCAGGCAAGCGGAACATGCCTACTTCTACATGCTTCATAATGGTTGGATAACTTCGGGTACAATAAACACTGGAGTACGATCACGATATGCATCGAACACATATCCACCTTCATTTAACTGTGTCAACAAAGATTCTAGTTCTTTGACAGAATGTGTGCCTGGAACATTACGATTCTGTCCATTGATTAGGAAATAATCTAATGTGTCTTTTGGCTCGTAAGTATCTGTCTTAGATGTTTGGAATCTAAATGCTGTTTGTAGTTCATCAAGCGTCATTTGGTTTCTCCTGAACAGGAGCACCAAACACAGGTCTACGTTCAATAGTATAACCAGCAAACACTAAATTTTCTACGATTGATAGTGCCGCTTCTATATTTTTAGAATCAACGCTTGATGTTCCGTTTGGAATGTAGAATTGATACATTGGTGACCAACCTGGACCGGGTACAGTTACTTCTGCTTCACTGAATATCTTTTGTAATTCTTCTAATGTAATTGCCATTTTATTTCTCCTTGTTAATATCCGGGTGCGGAATAATCTTTATGTTTCTTATATAGTGCGAATCCGTCTGCACCATAAGCAGGACAGACAAGCACGAATTCTTTCATTCCGTCTGCACACTCTTTACCAGCCCAACCACATACAAATGGACGATCAACTCCATAAAGGCGTTGGAGCTCTTCTTTGAGTTTGGCGTTCTCTGTGCGTAAGTGTTCTAGTTCATCCATTTAGGTACTCCGAAAACTTGAGTAAAAACATAGTGTACTTTTTCTCACTGTAAAAGTCAAGGCATATGGCAAACTCGTTTATGTTTTCCCTGTAGAATTTGTTTTCTTTTTCAGTTTCATATCGAATATTATCGCTACGGTCGTAATCTTCTAGCTCTCGGGCTGTTCTGGGTCTATAGCCCGAATGTTCACGTACAGTAAAACCCAAGACCTGTTTCATCTTGTTGCGTAACATGAATACAGTCTTTGGGTGTTCTTTGTGTAGTTCTTCCCGGATACTGCGCCACTGCTTAGTGGAAAGCTTCAAAGTACTCACTGTAGTCTCGCTCCTCGTATCTTTTGGTTTCTGTGTTCCAATGACGTGTGTCGTAGATTAGGAAATGGATACCATAACCAAAGATGCCTACACCGAGTTCAAATCCAGCATGATCTTCTCTAGTGCTGAGTCTAATTTCAAAATCAAACATCATAGGACTGTAGTAGCTGTGCTCTAATTCCCAAGCGATATATTTGGACAGCATGCCACTGATCCAACCAAAGTTGATAAAGTAGTCCCAACGATCAAATGGGTTCTGTAGTTCAATTCGAATATTTAGGATTTTCATACTTCCTCTTCAAATAAGTCCGGGTTAAGTTGTAGGCTGTCGTCTTCTTCTGTTGCTACATTGTTTGGATCATACAAGTCTGTACGTTCTGCTGGAATCATAAAACGATCCATCATCTTCTTAACATAACACCACTTAGGACCACGCACTACGCCGTCTGCTGTTGTAATAACATAGTTACGACTATTAAAGTAATCCATTAGGTCTTGTATAGTCTTACCAAACGCACGAGGCTGATTCTCTACGCACTCTACTTGTACAATAGGACGGTTAGCGGCAATAGTATTTGATGCACCATCTAGTACATTGAGTTCATAGCCTTCTACATCAATTTTAATAACGTCTACATCTGTAAAGTTATAACTGTCTAGTGTATGTTGTGGCACACTTACTCGTTGATAGCCTGTATTAGTTTTAACAGTTCTACCTGTAGGAGTAGTATAGCCATCATTAGCCACACGATTGTGTCCGTCATTCTTTTTAATGTGCATCTCTACTGTACTGGCTACAGGACCTAGTGCTACATTATAAGTTTGGATTTTAGCAGTAGGCAATAGGCTAGCCCAAGTACCATCTGCGTTCTTCCACCAGCCTGTGTTAGGATCTTGGTGTTGCAAGTTTAAGTTAATGTTATCTAATGCTACTTGATAAGTTGTTGGTACTGGCTCAAAGCTGTGTACCTCTTGTGCAAAGGTAGCATACTCCCAAGTGTTCATGCCAATGTTCATGCCAATGTCTAGCATCTTACGTGGGTTGGGACATAACTCACGCAAGTGGATAAGGTTTTGCTTTTGATATGGTCCTGCTTGTAGTCGTTGGGTATAGAAACTGTCCGAATCCCAAACCCACATCTGTCTGCCTATTTTGTTTGTAATTAGTATCTTTTGTGTTTGTGCCTGTACTGACATATTAATCTCCTGTGTACATTATATATGGTCGCAAGGTCGCAGTCAACACTAAAAGTGATCTTAAATGTCCCATACTTGAAATAGGCTTTCCTCTGTTGAATTACAAAATGGAATCATTCCATACTTGGCCTCATAGGCGCCCATTAATTGATCTTCTAGCTCATCAAACTTGTCTGTGATCCAAAAGGCAATCTCTACATCATCAAATGTAGTCAGGCCCTTTTCCAAACGTAGTTCTCTGTATTTGGCAAAGTTTTCTGTAGTGCCTACACCTGCGTTCCATTTGTCTGTGCCATCTAATTTAACACCGTGCTTCCAAATACGATCAGTAATGTCTTTGCCTTTACCAATGTAAAAGCCCTGTGGGAAAATACTATCACGCAGAATATAGATACCTGGCTTGCCTTCTGTAATTGGACAAGGGCGTTGTTCCAAAGACTCTGTTAAAGGCAGTTTGGCAAAGGTAGCAGTACCACCATATTTGCGCGAACGCAAACGCCAACCATTGTCTGTATGTGTACGCTCTTTGCTAGAACGATCCTGTTCATAATGCTCGTAGACATCGCCTACAAACTTGTACCATTTACTACGATTTACTTTAGCCATTTTCACTACTCCATGTAAGAACAAACCAATTTAACTCTTTTTCACTCGCAAAATACAGTCTACGAGAACGATCTTCTGTGTGCCAAGCCCAACGGCAAACACTAAACTGTCTGTCGCCAAACTCTAAAGCAATTTCACGCTCATATCCTGGCCCCCAAGTGTTCCAACACCAGTTGCGCCATTTAAAGAACTTGAGCTTGTCTTCTAGTCTACTAGACCAAATGGGCTGAATATAATGGGTAAACTGTTGATACCCTTTGTGCCGTTTGTCTAGTTTGACGACAGTGAATGTTTTCATTTAAGACGGAACTTGTCTAAGACTGTGTTGGCTTCCACATACTCTAAACTCATTTCAGCTTCGATAGCCAATTCATGTGCTTTAAGTTGCAGTTCACGTGAGTAAGCATCCATCAGTTCCTGTGCATAGGCTTTGTCATCTTCGTCTGCTTGAGCAAACCAAGCCTTGAACTCATCGCCTTTGGTATTCAACAAGAACTCTAAGTTATCACGGTCCCATTCATTGTTAATCAAGCCACGCATACTAACTCCTTTACATGTTTGCATGTTCCTCTAAAAGTATAACCTGGGCAAGTGCAAGTGCCAGCTTCTGTATCTACATAATACATTTCGCCCTTGCTACCCAAAACTGTTTTAACTGATGTTTCTATTTTAACATCAAACGGATTTGTAGTCAACTCGACAAACTTGCGCCCACGTTTGTCAAAGCCTTTGATTGGATTCTTAAAGTAAAATGGAGTAGTGTCTCCTGCTTTAATATATGCAACTAGATTGTTGCCGTCTAAAAGATACGTATGATTTGGGCAAGATGCATCTCCCCAATCTGTAGTTTCTAGTACTGCCTGCATTGTGTGCCTTTCTTGTTTGCCTAATTTATGTGTATATTATAGCATCGTTTTAACTGGCTGTCAACCTCGCCAAAATACGTTGACTGCCAAACTTTTTGTATATATAATAGGCACATGATCGGAAGTAAATGGTTGAAAACGATCTAAACACAGCTGAATTGAGTAGGCGACAAAGGAAGTAAAATGGCAACAATGACCCTCGTGGCTAAACAAGCCCGTAAGAATAAGGCTAAGCCTTATAATAAGAAACAAGCGATTGTATCGTTTATTAAGAAGTTTAAACATCCGTTTGAAATGAAGGACGACAGCATCGACCTTCGCGAAATGGCTAAGAACTTCAATGATGGCCCAATACCTGTAGAAAACATTCATCAGGCAATCGTAACTGTGCTAGGCCCACAGTATCACAAACTAACATTTAATTACGACCCAAGTGGTGGTAACTATCTAGGCTATGCCGCAGGCAAACGTCCTAAAGAATACTTTGACTATATTGATTGGAATCAATTGTACCTATGGACAATCTTCCAACGTGACGTAGCACCTAACCATGTAGAAAAGATTTACAAAGACTTTGATGAGTCTAGTGTAATCGTTCCGTGTATTATTAAAATTACACTGACTGACGGTCGTGTAGTTTATTGTGTGTGGGACGGACATCACACAATTCAAGTGTGCCGTTTAAAAGGCTACACTAAGTTCCAAGCATGGGTAATTGACTTGGATCAATTTACTACTGCTGAAATTGAAGACGCTGGCTTTGGTGATACTGACGAAGAACGCATTAAGTTTGGTTGCTTTATTGCAGGCACAAACATGCGCCGAATTAACGGCTTGAACAAGCGTCCATTGGCTCCATATGACGACTTTATGATTGGGTTAGAAACTCGTGACCCTAAGTTTGTTGCAATGAATAATATTCTTGCACAATATGGATGTATGCCACGTCGACATGCAGATCGTGATGGGTCCTGGACGCAGATTAAGTCAGGCATTGAATGTTTTGATTTAGAAGGCGCCCAAGGTCCTAGCGTTGGTGCATTTTGGAGTCGTGCTATTGCGTTCCAGCGTAATCATTGGAAGAAAGGACATTTAGTCTTAGAGATTTATCGTCCTATGGCATATTTGTATGCATGGGCAAGTGTGCAAGGTGCTTCATTGCCAGCAACATTTGATGCAGAGCTTGCCAAAATGTTAAGCAAGCGATGGGGTGATGCAGAGTCTGTACAAGAAGGCATCAAGGAAAGTTATTGGAATGCGGTTAACTCACAAACAATAGTTGGTGAACAGCCTCAGCATGACAAGTTCCGTGTGCTAAATGGAATTATTAACTTCTACAAACAATCGGGCGGCAAAGCTATATTGCCTGCTCCTACTTGCCAGTGGAAGGTATAATATGAAAAAAGGTTATAAAGGTTTTTATGCCTTTAATGACCCGATGGGTGCTCCTGATTCCAAAGCAGGAATCACGGGGCACTTTGAAGTTCGTTTAGGTGTATATCAAAATAGCTATAGCCGTAATAGTCATGTAGCATGTTTCGATGTGTTGTACGTCGGGCCCTCTAGAGCAATTGAAAACTTAGAGAAAGCAGTCAAACAAGAGTTTGATTGGAGCATCGAACGTGATGGCCGCGGACACTCAGAATGGATCAGCGGCTGGACTACTAAAATGCTTGAAACAGAAATCGATAAGATTATCGATGGATATAAATTTAAAGTTCAAAAGGTTCCTAAGAAGTTCCTCCCATTAACAGTCGACAATGTCAAAGATATGTATGCTTGGCTTGAAGAAAATTAAATAGTTGCATGAGAATACTAGTAACAGGGCATGAGGGATTTATAGGAAAGAATATGCTAGCCTGGCTCAATCAAGAGGAAGGCTGGCATATTGATGGATACGAATGGCATCCAACAGAACGTCCAGATGTCAGTGGATATGATTGGGTAATACACTTAGGTGCTATTGCTGACATGACATACACTGATGTAGATCAAATCTTAAAACAGAACTTTGAGTTTAGCCAATGGCTATTCAACGAATGTAATCTGCACGGTGTTAATTTGCAGTATGCTAGTTCTAGTTCAGTATACGGTGACACCAAAGACTTTAGCGAAACAGCACATTGCCATCCACAAACTCCTTATGCTTGGAGCAAGTATCTATTTGACCGTTGGTGGCCTCAACAAGATGTACGCATCTATGTACAAGGATTCCGTTACTTTAATGTCTACGGCAAATGGATGCACTTGCGTGGCAAACGTTCTAATGCTATTGTTAAATGGCGTGAACAAGCTCGTAAAGAAGGCAAGATTACTGTATGGGAAAATGCTGAAAACATCTATAGAGATTGGACATGGGTGGGCGATGTTTGCCGACTGCACATAGACTTTATTAAAGGAGTTTATGGCTCGGGCATTTGGAACTGTGGTGCAGGACTAGCGCACAGCTTTTTAGATATTGCAGAAGAAATAGCAGAACAAGAGGGTGTAGACATAGAGTTTGTACCTGTACCTGAAGCTGAAAAGACCCGCTTCAGACACCGTACTAAAGCAGATTTAAAGCATCTAAAAGAAACTATAGGCAAGCGTAAATGGTTAAATGTATTTGAGTTCTTAGCAGAATAAATACATTACTATGAAAACCTCTGAACTATTAAACGAATCTACCCCAACTAAAACACCTCCTAGCAAGCCACGTAACTTCGTAGCTAAGAATGCTAAGGGCGGTGGCGCTGGCGCACACAAAGATAAGTCTAAGACTATTCCTCGTAAGGAAAAGCATAAAAAAGCTGAACCTATGTTTGAGGAACCAGAAGGCGATACTCTTAAAAATAGCCTGCACACAATCATTCGTGTGGCAACACACCTAGACAAGCGTTTAGATGTTAATGATCAGTTTCCAGAATGGGTAAGTGAAAAAGTAGGCGCTGTTAAAGTTCTAATGGTAGGGGTGATGGATTATTTGATCAGTGCTCAAGAAATGCACGAAGCACAGCATCCAGTATGTGGACATTGCGGTGAACGCCACGAACTACAATTAGATGAAAGAGGTAAAGCTAGTCGTAAGTTATGTATAAGTTCTAAGCCAGACAGCGAACTAGGTGCTAGCAATTTAGCATCATGCAAGTCACAGGGCCTACGTGCCCGTGAAGGCAATAAGAGCCACAAGTTAGGTAAGAGTCCTAAGAGTCGCGTTAAGATGGACGGACATAGAATCAAAGGTGCCAAGTACGGCGGACCATTGCCCGATTGGAGTTAATGTGAAAATATTAGAAGTTATACAAGAGGACGCATGGAAAGACTTTATAGGTCAAGGACTAGGAGACCTTACTGGCGGATCTCGCGGGATCCTAAGTAATCTAAAGGATATTTCTAAAACTCCTGATACTACATCTAGTGCTACTACAACATCAAGCGCATCTGACACCAGTGGAACAGGAAGTGGACAGCCTGTTGTAATCGGAAATGAGAAAAGAACAGGCGGAACAATATCTTGGAGAACTAATAACCCAGGCAACGTTGAGTATGGAGACTTTGCCAAGGGTTATGGAGCTATAGGTTGGGCTATGTCAGGTGACGGTGAAAAGGTTGCTGTCATGCCAACACTAGATGCCGGTATCAAAATGCAAATAGCATTATGGAGACGCCCTTCTTATAACAACAGAACTATCGATCAAGGGGCACAACGATGGGCTGGTGCCAATGCTGGCAAACGTAATACTCCTTATGCACAAGCTCTTGCCAGTGCCGCTGGAGCAACTATTGATACTAAGGTATCAGACTTATCAGATAGTCAAGTCAGTGAAATGGTTAAAGCACAAATGAAACTAGAGGGCTTTAAACCAGGAACTGTCACCACAGCTTAACAGCTAAGTAAATACCTCATGGAACTAATAGGCAATTTATTAATAGCACCTCCAGCTGTAAAGAATACATTCTGGAAACAAACAGTAATCTTAGTAACTGAGCATCATGGACAAGGTAGTGTAGGACTTGTGCTTGGTAGACGCAGTGATTTAACTATCAAACAGTTTGGAGCCCAACTGGGATTCAATATTAATCTGCCTGGACATCTTTATGTAGGTGGTCCGGTCAACAATCAAAGCCTCAGTTTCTTGCACACTAGCGAATGGGTCAGTAAGAATACTATGCAAGTCAACAGCAAGTTTTCAGTTAGTTCAGCAGAAGACATACTGCCCAGGATGGCTGTAGGTGATGTGCCAATCAAATGGCGATTGTTCCTAGGCATGTGCGGTTGGGGAAGTGGACAACTGCTAGGTGAAATGAAAGGTATTCCGCCCTGGAATCACAATACAAGTTGGTGTACAGCAACAGCAGATTTGGACATGGTTTTTGATAACGATGGCAAGGATCAATGGTGTACAGCACTTGATCGCTCTGCCAGTGAATTTGCCCAGAACATCTTAGTGTAATCGTTCTTGACGTAAATACAGTATGAGCGTATAATATATACTTCATAGGTTGGGTCTGTAAACACAACGAAAGAGGTAATCAAAATGGCAGATACTCTGCTACTTAATGCTGACGGCTTACCTGTAAGCTATATGCCATTAAGCACACTAATTTGGGAAGACGCTATCAAGTACATGGTCTTAGACAAGGCTGATGTATTGTTATGGCACGATAATTGGATTGTGCATTCAGCCACCTGGGAAACTCCTGTACCTTCAGTAATGATGCTTCGTGAATACATGAAGCCAAAAGTTACAGTACGATTCAGTCGTCAAAATATCTATTTACGTGACAATGGCACTTGTGCTTATTGCTCAAAGCCTGTTGACCGCAAAGAAGCTACGTTGGATCACGTGAACCCAGTTTCAAAGGGTGGCAAAACTACTTGGGAAAATTGTGTAACAGCCTGTGCTCCATGTAACTCTAACAAGAGTGACACTACTAAGGGTTGGAAACCAAAATTCAAACCTTACAAGCCTGACTTCTACGAACTTGTAAATAAGCGCAAGAAAGAAGAATTCAACGTAAGGTACAAAGAATGGAACCAATTTCTAAATTAAAAAAAGCAATGTGGATGACTCTAGGCTTTATATGCCTAGGGTTAGCCTACATAGGACTAGTAACTCCGGGTATTCCTTTTAGCACTCCAACAGTAGGTGCCGCCTATTGTTTTAGCAAAAGCTCTGAACGTATGCACAACTGGATCATGAATCATAAGATTTTTGGTCCATTTCTGCGCGGCTGGGCAGAGAAGCGTGTGTTTCCAGTTAAGGCACGTTGGCTTATGGTTCTAATGATGGATTCAAGCCTAATCATCATGTGGTTTACTACTCATAATTGGAAAGCAGTAGCGGGTACAGCCCTACTAATGTTTTTTGTTTGTGTGTGGGCACTGCGATATCCTAAGAGCGAAGAAGATTACAATGCTCGTAAAGAAGCCGGCAAAAAGATAGGTTGGTTCAACTAACAATATAAATAGTAGTACTTTATAACAGGAGTACTACTCATGAAGAAATATCTTTTAGGCTTGGTTCTAGCCTTAGTTGCTGTCAGCAGTTTCGCATGGACACAACGTCAACCATTCCCACCCGCACAATGTCAAGTACATGCACCCTACGGGTTCCCACAAGCACAAGGTGTGCAACCACTTTGCCAACAAGCATATCTAGTTGGATATGATGCGGCCGCTAAACTACCAAAGTATGTAACCTACGAACTATTGCCACAAAACGCACTAGGTTGTGTTGCCCGTACTAATGCGTTTGCCGCTAATCAGTTTGTACCCAACGGCGCAGTTCCAGGTGACTACGCTGGTACAGGGTACGACAAAGGACACATGGCACCAGACGGGGATTTGTCGTGGGACCCACAAGTGGAATACGAATCATTCTTGATGACAAACATGAGTCCACAGGCTGGGTCATTAAATCGTGGAATTTGGAAATTACTGGAAACTTCTGTCCGCGGTTGGGCAGTCCAACGCAATCAGAGCTACACAGTATATGTGGGCGGGGTATATGGCGCTGGTGACAAAACAATCGGTAAAGGCGTAGTTGTACCACACGGATTTTACAAGATTGTTATCAACAACCAAACTAAAGAAATTGCAGGTTGGGCATTCCCACACGTTGCACCATATCCTAACTTAGGTAATGATCTAACCAAATTCCGTTTACCAATCGCACAGATTGAACAAGCAGGTGGTGTTAAGTTTGCTTTCCCACAAGGCGCAGTAGAACTACAACCAGGTAAAGAATGGCCTGTAGACTTTGGAGCTCTTACTAATGCTAAACGTGCTAAATGCGGTGCTAATGCTAAGGACGATTGATCCAAACAATAATCCGGATAAATACCCTGTGTATCCCGAAGATGATGGCTACGACACTCCAAAGAATCCTTACAGTCCTGTATGAGTGTCTAGCCCGTCTAGGATGCGGATTAGGTGGATTACCATATGAAAACGACAGTACTAGAAGATAAGCTCTTTAAGATGCTAACAGACAACCTAGCCAAACGCTGGGAAGATGATTTAATATCAGAAGCCGGTAAGAGTCTACGCAAAAATAACCCATGTTGGAAGGGCTATCATCCTGTAGGTACTAAGAAAAAAGGTGGTAGAACTGTTCCTAACTGTGTGCCCAACGAAGGTGTGGCGGAAGCAACTCCTCGTCACTTTGGTCCCAAAGGTGCTGGCACAGAATTAGCTAGGCAAATTCGTGCAAACGGTGAGTTAGATCGTAACAAACAACCAAAGCCAACAGGCATTCCTAAAAAAAATGAGTTCAACATTACTGAACCTAAAGCCAAGATTCAAGTTAAGAAAGACAAAGGTGTGGCGGAAGACTGGAACAAAGTTAATCATCACGATCATACAGACGGGCTAAGTCAAAAAGCTGTTAATGCTTATCGTCATGAGCATCCAGGTAGCAAACTAAAAACAGCAGTAACTACTAAACCTAGTAAATTAAAAGCAGGCTCAAAAGATGCTAAACGCCGTAAGAGTTTTTGTGCTCGTATGTCAGGCAACAAGGGTCCTATGAAAGACGAAAAAGGCCGTCCGACTCCTAAAGCAAAGGCTCTGCGCAGATGGAATTGTGAAGAATGAAAAAACTACTATTAATACTAGCAGTATTGAGTTTGTCAGCATGTAGTACACTTGAATCTCTTAAAGAGCAAATCCCTAGTCGCTGGGATGCTAATCAAAGTTTAATAGTTACAGACATGCAACAGATGACTCGCCATATTGATTGTACAGCAGATTTAAAATCTCAACTACATTCATTGTTTATGAAAGTAGAATGGTATGATATCTATGCTTCAACTAAAGGCACATATGACATGGCCAAGTTAGATCAAGTAATGTTGACAACAATCAAAGAGTTTCAAGAAAGAACAGACAAAGGACCAGTTAGTCCAATGTATTGTGATATGAAAAAGAAAGTGTTAGTGCAACAAGCTGACATAATTGCAAAAACCGTACAAGGGAGATTCTAATGAGCGATCAATTAATAGCAGTAGCAAATAGTGGCGACCAATGGGCCGCAGAACGTGCTCAATATGCACTACAAGTGCATGATGCTGTAGTTAATGGACAAATGAGCAAAGAGGAAGCTTCTGAAGTATTACAAGATATGATTAACACACAACAACTGCAAGAACAAGCTAATGCGGATCAAGTCAAAGCCGCATTGTTCTTTGGTATTACACAGTTAATCAGTATGTACGCTTAAACACATCGACTAGGGCTTGTACCAAGTCCTCAATCATACCATCATCATGAAACGGAGTGGGAGCAAAACGTAACCGCTCCGTTCCTACATCTACGGTAGGGTAGTTTATCGCTTGTACATAGATACTATAGTCTGTTAGTAGTGCATCACTCATAGCCTTGGCACGTTTGGCATCACCTACTAGTACAGGTACAATATGACTAGTTGAACATTCCATTACAGGTATTCCTGCGGCTTTTAATCTATGCTTTAATTTGCGAGCACGTTCTTGATGCTTGTCACGCACTTCGTTGTGATCTTTTAACCATTTGATAGCGGCTAACGCACCACTACAAGTTACAGGACTCATCGACGTTGTAAAGATGAATCCAGCGGCAACGCTACGAATAGCGTCTGCTACAATCTTATCGCAAGCAATGTAGCCGCCCTGGACTCCAAAGGCTTTTCCCAAGGTTCCGTTGACTATGTCTATCTTGTCTTCAAGCCCAAGCTCTTCTACTTTACCACCACCGTGCGGTCCGTACAAGCCTACAGCATGTACTTCATCGATGTAGGTAATGGCTTTGTATTTTTCTGCTAGTTTGCATATTTCTGCAATGTGCCCAACATCACCGTCCATTGAGTAGACACTTTCAAATACTATGCAAGGAGTTTTACCTTGTGCAAAACTAATCTTTAATTTTTGTTCTAGATCTTCTAAGTCATTGTGTTTAAAGATGACTTTATCTGCACGACTATGTTGTATGCCTACTATGATTGAGTTATGATTATTCTCATCGCTGATGTATTCAATATTAGGAATAATCTTAGCTAGAGCGATCAGAGTCCATTCGTTAGCTACATAAGCTGAACTAAACAGCACAGCCTTTTCCTTCTTGTGTAAGCTAGCAAGTTCGTGTTCTAGTGCCACGTGATAATGGCTAGTGCCGCCGATGTTGCGAGTGCCTCCTGAACCCGATCCTGTGTGGTCCAATGCTGTGTGCATGGCTTCTAAGACTACTTTGTTTTGGCCCATACCTAAATAGTCATTTGAACACCAATTAACAATAGTTTTAATGTTGTACGGGCCATACCAAATAGCCTGCGGAAACTTGCCTGTTTCGCGCACAATGTCGTTAAAAACACGATATTTGCCGTTGTCTTTTAGTTCTGCAATTAGTTTTTCGAAGGGTTCTTTGTTTATCATATATGTAATTATCAGTTAGAACTTGCAACAACTAAATATATGATAATCAACTTGAGAGAGTAATTCCATGGCATATACAAATAATAGCGACAGATTCGGCAGTGCAATGCCCCCAAGAGTACGTGATGTACTAGGGCGTTTAAAAGTCACAATGCATCAAAATATTTACGAGGCTGACTTTGAATACGGCACACAGCCTATGCGTTGGGAAGTTTTTACCAACAACGTCAGCGGATTAACTAGCGTACAACAAGTTCCATCGAGTGGTGGTGTGCGTATGCGTTTAGGTTCAAGTCCGGGAGATATGACAATTCGTCAAAGTCGTCCATATCATCGCTACCAACCAGGTAAGACTATGTTTATGGCTACGGGTTGCAACTTAGGACAAGCTCTAGCAGGTAACGTACAACGTGTGGGATTCTTTGACGATTCTAACGGTGTATTTTTTGAACAAAACGTAGTGACTCCGGACAATCCATTTGGTATCTATGCTGTAGTGCGTACAGACGTAAACGGCACCATACAAGAAACTCGTGTAGGATTAGACATGTGGAACGGCGATCGTGCTACACTGGCTACACTAGACTTTACTCGTATCCAAATGTTTTGGTTAGAATATGGATGGTACGGTGCCGGTGCAACACGTTGGGGATTCTGGGTAAACGGCGAACCTATTATTGCTCACCAAATTGGTTGGGGCAACTATGCTAATCCATTAACAGGCGGCGGACAGCTAGCACCTTGGGCACGAACTGGTAACTTACCAGTTCGTTATGAACAACGTAACACAGCCAACACTGCTGGATACAATGACATGTATCACTATGGTGTGTCAGTAATTATTGAAGGTGGACAAAACGACCAGCGTGGATTTACATATTCATACGGTATGCCACTAGCCGCTCCAACTCGTGCCATTCCAACAGGTACTACACGTTTCCCATTATTAAGTATTCGCAGTCGTCCTATGGGTACACAAGAATACGGTAATATTAACGCAATCAGTAACGGCGGACCAATTACGAGTGCATCGACTACTGCCGGTAACGTAGCCGCAAGTATCACTGGTACTACAATGACTGTGACTACAGTTAACAGTGGATCGATAGCAACTGGACAACAACTACAAGGTACTAGTGTTCTATGGGGAACTTATGTTGTTACACAATTAACTTCAACTGGTTCTAGTGCAACTAGTGGACTAACAGCTACAGCCACACAGGGTGCTACAAGTATCACAGTTTCTGCAAGCACAGGTATTGTAGCAGGACAATTGATCACAGCCGCAGGCATTCCAGCAGGAACATTTGTACCAAGTGGTTATACTAGCAACACTACAGTTAACTTAGTTGATAAATTTGGTTTACCAGTTGCAACAACAGCCGCATTGAGTACAACGCCTATCAATTTCTACACAGCAGGCGGTATTGGTACATATCAAGTAAGTCAAAATCACATCACAGCTATTACAACAACACCAATTTATGCTAACGTATTAGTGTTAGGTTTGAATAATACCGTAAACAATACATCAGTTACAACTGCTACAACAACACTAGGTGGTACAATTACTGTAGCAGTAGGTGGGGTAATAACTTATGGCACTGCTACCGCTAACCCATTACCAACCGGAACTCCTGTTACTATATCAGGTGGTACTGCAACTTATATTGCGGCTGGTACTTATTATGTTGCTCCAGTGAGTGTAGCACAAGCTACATCAAACAGTTTTACACTGGTAACAACACAAGGCGGTACAACAGTAGTAACTACAACAGCAGGTACTAGTAACCAAACATTTACTTGGTACACTAATCCATACACACTTACAACCAGTGGAACACAAACCGGTGTATTTGCAGTAGGCGATACTGTAAGTGGAACTGGTATTAGTGTTGGCAGTAAGATTCTTACTATTAGTGGTACAAGTCCTAACTTTACTATACAGGTTGATACTCTTGTAACTGGTGCAGTAAGTGGAACGTTAACAGCCGTACTAGCAGTAAATCAATTCCAGGGTCGTGCGATCTATTTCCCAGGATTAGGTTCAAACGGCTTTGGACAGATTGCTCGTGTCATGACTAATAGTGCCGCAACACTATATTGTGCAGACTATGTAATCGGTGCGGCTCCAAGTGGAACTACACTAACAGCACCGGCTACTTCAGCCGTTACACAAACTGCTACAGCCAGCGGCGGCTCAATTACTTATAACGGTGCAAGTGTAAGTACGCAAAATGGTTTCACTACTGGAACTACCGGTAGTATCATTATCCAATTCTCAAATACCACAGGTATTTTTGCTGGGCAGTCAGTTACTGGTACAGGTGTACAAGCTGGAACAGTTGTATCCAGTGTTGTAGCTAACAGTTATATTACTATCAGTTTACCATTGATTGCTAACGTTACAGCAACAACATATACATTTGTACAAGGTTATATTATTGGACTAGCAAATCGCGGACAGTTGTTGCCTAAGACTATGTTTATTACAGCTGACCAAAAGTGCGTGGTAGAACTAATTGCTGGATCTGTAAGCAATACAGCAACACTAACAAATCCAGCATGGGTACCATTGAACCAGTTAGGTAGTGCTTATTCGTTTGCCGAACGTGATACAACTGCTACTAGTATGACCGCACTTACTCCAGCTGTACAGCCTGGTACTAATGCCAACGGCGGTGAAGTTGTGTTTGCGTTTGTATCGCCAGCAGGTGGTTCGGGTCTACAACAGATTGACTTGTCTTTCTTCTTTGCCATGTACAACAGTGTCCGTGGTAATCAAGTTGATACTTTAACTATTGCAATTACCAATACTAGTGGGTCGACAGCTAACGTTGGTGCTCACTTGATTACACAGGAAGCTATGAGTTAATATGAAAATAGCAGATATCCTACGTAGAGTTGCAGACAAAATGGATGCTGAAGCAGGTGCTGATGAGCATCTAGGCGGAGTAATAGATCCAGCACATGATGTTCCTCAAGAGCATGACAATCCTGCAACAATGGTTTCGCCACTACAACAAAAGTTAGAACTACTTAAAAAGGCCGCTGGCGAAGACAATGCCTTTGACGCACAAGATGAATTAACACATGATGGAGAACATGACGAACTAGACGATATTAAACGCATCGCTGGATTAACAGTAATGATCGACGGCCCACAAGGCGAGATGGGTGAGTAATGCCTAATCGTATTGGTAAAATATCAGCCGCTCGTAGTGTAGCCTACATCAACTTCATCAACGCACAATAAATATACTCATGAAAGTTAAAGAAATACTCACCGAAGGCCTAAACAAAAAGGATACATTTATTATCCTGCACGACTTCGTGCGTTTTGCCGCAGAAGACTTGGAACTCGAGAGCTTGCCACAGTTTGACTTCCGCTTTGATACCAAGCGTAGTTTGCAACACAAGAGTTTTGGTGGGTATGCTCCAGGGCAAGAGCATATTACAATTACAGTAACAAATCGTCACATTATGGATGTATGCCGTACACTAGCACACGAACTAGTACACTACTCACAAGATCTAAAGAAAGAGCTAGAAGACGACGAAGCTGGTGCTACTGGATCACCGCAAGAAAACGAAGCCAATGCCCGTGCCGCAGTTATTATGCGCAACTGGGGCAAGAAGCATCCTGATTACTTTGACAAAGAAAGTATAGAATAAAAAAGCACCCGAAGGTGCTAGTGAATGTTACGCTATTTTAGCAAATAATCCATTAACTGACTATCTTCTTGTTCTGATAAATACTATTATAAACATACTCTGCTTTTAGCACTCTCAT
>Ga0214170_1000377_pt1 | contig 16674 bp, 38 predicted proteins | sample TroBogEpilimnion_2_FD_153008 | JGI IMG/M metagenome (GOLD analysis project Ga0214170, IMG submission 153008) | Freshwater microbial communities from Trout Bog Lake, WI - 27JUN2007 epilimnion | ecosystem: Environmental > Aquatic > Freshwater > Lake > Epilimnion/Euphotic zone | place: Trout Bog... | reverse complement strand
TCGTCAGGAAAAGCAAACTAAGGCAAAGGCTAGAGCAATCGCTATCCTCAATTCGTCCGTCATCCAGAGTCATCCTTACCTAAAGAAAAAAGGATTCGACAAGGGTAATGTATGGAAAGATGCCCTCGTTGTGCCAATGATGATTGATAAGAAAGTGGTCGGATGCCAGCTTATCCAAGCGGATGGGACTAAGCGGTTTTTATCAGGGCAGATAACTAAGGGTGCGTCATTCACAATCGGCAAGGGTAGGGATGTAATCTGCGAAGGGTATGCCACAGGGTTATCTGTATATCGTGCCGTCTGCCAGCTTGGTATCGAAGCAAAGATTCATGTCTGTTTCTCTGCGTCTAATATGCTGGAGATTGCTAAAGGATGTAAGAATCCCATCGTCATCGCTGATAACGATCCGGTAGGAATAAGAACCGCCCAAAAGATAGGGCGGTATTGGGTATCTGATGTTGATGGTGAAGACTTCAATGACGCTGAGTTGAGACTTGGCAAGTCCGTCTGCCAGAGTCTCGCCCCATTATTTAAAAGTGTTTAGATATATAGTCCCTCGTTGGGAGGTCGTGCAGATTCTTACTCTGCCGTCTCCCTCTGATACTTTCATCTTGATAAACTCTGCGTCTTCCAGCCATTTAAGGGCTTTGTGGAGTGTTGCATAACTTCCGACCTTGTGAGCCATTCCGTCCTCCAACACTTCCATTACAGTCATACCATCTTCTCGGTCTATCATGTCGAGTAGAGTCTCAGCGTAGATACTCATGCCAAGACTCTCCCGCTTCTTGTGTCTTTCAAAGGGTCTCATTTTTTTCCTGTTCGTAAATTAAATCTCTCCCGCATGGGAATCCATTTTTATACATAGCGTTTGCCAATTTCTCACCTTTGACTTTTCCTACATTGGGTAATTTTGACATAACACCTCTGTGTGGACTAACCCAAATACCGCTTGCCAAATCAAACATGGTTCGTATATTGGCATTTAGCAAAGATTGATAGAGTTTTTGGTCTATGTCTTTTTTAATAACTTCAATCGTTGTATTTCTAAGTTTTTTGATTTGTTTCCTTTTCTTTTTAATGATATCCATCAAAATATCAAAATATTCGTCTGTTTCTTGTTCAGAGAATCGAAGTAATTTATGACAAAAATTAGCGTGTTTTTGATTGTCGTCATACCAAAACTCAAAGTTTTTCATCTTTCTTTTCCTCAATGACTACATCTCCATGCTGGTTAATGTAAAAGGGTTGCCCTGATTCTTTTGCTTCAATCAGGTTGCGATACTGCCACTTTCTATTGGCTTCTTCCCATTGTCTTGCGTCTTTGTCGTCTTGGTTCATACTTCCTCCAATTCACTTATTCTGTATTCCAATAAACTTTCTGGATATTCCCATTCAGAATCGTCATCAATAATTGACGCTGAATATCCGTCTATTCTTTCAATTATTCCTGTAATTTCTTGATCTTTTACCTTAACTCTATCTCCTATGTTCATACTTCCTCCTTGCGTTGTTTAAATACTTGGTCTTGCCATACATTTAATGAATCCCAACAGATACCTACATCACAATCGTGGTATTTTTCTGCTAGTCTTAATACTTCTCTACACTCTTCGTCTGCAAGCTGGATATACTGCCCATCTCCAGCATAATGTTCCCTTACATCATCTATATGCCACCAGCTAGCTATCCAATCAGGATCGACTAATCGTTTTACATCTTCGGGTTGTGGAATGCTCCACCCATCAGGAATATCTACCTCAATAACTACTTTCATACTTCCTCCCTTATTCCACAATGTTTAATCTTTTGAATTTCGTTCACTCCCAAATCACCAATGATGTAATGATCCAACTCTTTGCCTGAGTCATAAAGATCACCACGCAATATCATATCTTTAGCTTGTTCCATAGTGTAAGCCTCGACAGTATATTGTTTCCATACTTCACAAGTTTCAGTAGTTTCAATTAAATATACATTTTTCATACTTGTTCCAATTTATTGATCTTATAAATATCGTTATCTTGCCAAACTAAAAAATCTTGGTTTTTAGCCTCTCCATAATGCAACTCATCTACCTTAATTATTGCTTCATCAACACTTTTGGCATCTACAATAAATTCAAACTCTACTCTTTGTTTAACGCTATATTTAGTCATAATATTCTCCTGCTGGTTCAAATTTTGGTGTCGTATATTCTTCAGTTAATAAATCAATCCATTGGCATTTACGGCATTCCAAAGTAATGTAATCACTCCAATCTGTTGTTTCATTTTTGCAAGCGTATGCCACAACACTCTCATAATCGGATTCTTTATAAAACTGAATCGTCCAATTCTTTAAGTTCCATGTGAATTGACCCTCAATATCAAGATCGTCCAATATCTGATCCTCAATATTTTCTCTAAGAATTTTGACTGCCCGTCTCAGGTGTCTAGTCTTGCTCATGATTCCTCCTCAGGTAATCTTTCTTTGTATCCAACTATGCAAAGATAAACACCTTCACAGTCGGGATCAAATCCAAAATTACCCGCCAAATCGTGCCAATCTCTCGGCATAATTTCGGGATCAACATAAACCCACCCGCCTCTGGGCAAAACTGTATAACCACTTTCTTTTACTTCTGCTTCTGTAATCATGCGACCTCCCTCGCTTTGTTATCCCAAACTGATTTATCCCAAATCTTGCCGTTATAAGACATATAACCCAATACTTTGCCGTCCTGATAGACTGCTGGACTTCCCCAATTCCCTCCGCCTACATCATTTTCGTATTGCCATTCACGAACCTTTTTCTTCAATTCGTTTATGTCATCAGATTTAATAGTCTGCGGTTTAATTCCATACGGAGGTTTATTGGGGTCTTGCCCGTAATCAGGATTGCCCCAAACTATCGGTTTAATTTGATACATTGTCTTCCTCCTCTTCGTTGTCATCTTCCCACTCTGCTATTCCTTCAGAAATGCCAAAAGCCTCATCTAAATATCTAGGAATATTCTCTTTTACCCATTCAGAGCCAGCGTCAATATCATAAAATTCGTCTGCACCTTGCCCATAAGCACCGCAAAACATCATGCCTGATTCATAATATATAGCCCAAATTTCAAAGCCCATAGACTCCAGCTTCTTATAAGCGTCAATCGGTGGACTCCATGCTGATTGGAAAGATAGGGACAGATAATCAGGGTCTTCTGCATTGATACATCCATCATCACCGCCAATATCCCATTTTGTTCCCCACTCGCCTACGCAAAAATCATACCAATTAGAATAGCCATACTTCTTAACTAATTCTTCAACGGGTTCACAAGGTGCGGTGGTGTTCCGCAATTCTTCGGGTATAGGAATAAACTCGTTTAAAAAACTCATATCCTCAAAAGCCTTTTTAGCCCTTGCTATCATAGCGGGGTCTTTATGATTTAATTCTAATGTGTTGTCGCACCAATTAGGCATTTTGAACCTCCTCAATATTTGTAATTTCAGAATCAATCAATGCAATATCAAAATTTTCATAAAACGATTCTTTGAGCCTCAAAACATAATCTTCGGGTGAATCAGCCTCATGCCAATTACCTTCAAATCTAAGTATTACTGTGCTGGTGTATTCTTTTAATTCAGACATTTTCGTTCTCCTTAATATCAATCAATTCACAACATACTTCGTCAATTTCCATGCACTCAGGAAGCGTATAAGAGACTTTATCTAGGTTATCCCAAGCCTCCCGTTCTGAATCAGCCTCTACTGTCGTATAAATATTTACTTCTTTTCTGAATAAATAAATCATTTTTAATCCTCCTTATTGATATAAAAATATATACAAGCTAATACTGCCACTTCGATTAGTGCGTGTGCCATCAATCCTCCTCGATTAAATCTGCTTCTTCACAATAAAAAATAGGTGATTCGTCAATGACAAATTCGCCTGTCTTCCACTCTTGAAAAGCCTTCATTTCCGCTTCGTCTGCGTTGTCGGCTTCCACTACTACATAAGCGTGAATCTCTGCCAATACTTGATAACTAGGCATTTTCATACTCCTTTTCGTCATATTCAATTTCGTAAATCGAAGGCTCTGGATCAATTTCTAAAATGGTGAACTCTTCCCCATCATTTAAAACATCACCGACTTTTAGATTAGCCATCTCCTCAACAGTAAGATAAAAATAAATCTTTTCATCTGCCCAGCAATCCCAATAAGCGTCCTCAGGGTGTCCGTCTTCCACGACCCCGATTAAAACATTCGCCCCGTCTTCATACCATTCATTATGTATGACTACTTCATAGGCTTTAATTTTCATACTTTGCATACTTCCTCCAATTTAATAATTACGGGATAATCAGGGTCTTCGCTTACCCATTCACGATAAGCCTTCATTAGCTCTTCATTCGTGTATTGGTTTAATCCTTTGTATCCATTCAAAATGATGTCTTCCACTTCATCTTCAAAAAACTGCTCTAAATGGGATAATTCCGATTCCGATAGGTGTTCAATCATTGTTCCCCGACTAACTTTAATAATTTCCATAACTCCTCCGTGTGTCTGCCAAAATAAAAAACCATAAAAAAGACTGTCTGCCAGCGTAGTAAATCATGCTGGTTTTTTGCCTTTTGCCATGTGTAAATCCTCCCACAGTAAGGGTAAACCCTACCCCAAAACCCCCAAAATTAGGGGCTTTCGGTTAGTGTTTATAGGCTAAGGCTTGTTGTAATTCTGCTTCCAGCTTCTCTATGGCTCGCTTTGCCCGTTCCCGTTGCTTTGGGTCGGTTGTTTTATTTAAAATGAATCTCTGCCATATGAGAGAGGTCTCTAGCGTCCTGATTGAGTTCATAAATCCCCCTTAATAATTGCGTTGATAATTTCCCCGTTGGGATAGGCGTTTAATGCCTGTTCTTCGGCATGATCGGTGTCTTCTGCCCAACAGTCAAAAAAAAGAGTAAATTTATCTCCTTTATCCTCATGCAAGCTAACCCGATATTTTGATAGTTTCATATAACCTTCGTCCATTTAAGAATTGCCGAGACTAATAGCCATATAGCATAGAAGCCCGCTAGCACTACCCCGAAGGATAGAAGCTCCGACCAGATTGTCGTAAGCATTTTCCAAACTGCTTCCATATCGCTTTGGTTCATATAACCCCCTCAAAAATTGCTTTAGCGTCATTCAAACTAAATAAACGGGTCTCGAATGGCATATATGAGCTATTAAAATCGCAAAAATCTATCATGTCCTGATAGGTTTCAAATCCCATAATGTCAAAATCCCCGCCTAAATCATTCCTGACTGCACAGAATAAATCCCCGCCTTTTGTTATGCTCATTTAATCCTCCGATTGTTTATGACTCTGACAGTCTTGCGACTGTTTCGGGAAATAATCCCATCATCAGAGAGCCTTAGATACTTTCTCTATTACTTGGTTATGGTTTAGACTTCTAGGTGCGATAAGTGCAAAATAGCGTTCTCCAATGCGAATATGCCATTCGTGTAAGTCTCCTGTAAGAGCCTCCATTACATAAAAAGACTCGCAGTCATTCCCTCTTGTCCATTTTTTAGGCGGTAGTATTTCCAGCATTTCCCAAAATAGCTGGCGGGTAGTTTCAACGGGTTCGGCTCCGTTGTTAGTTTCCATAACCCGATAATCAGAAAATCCAGCCCCGTTTAATTCACCTCTAGTGTTTACTTGTTGCATAATTCCCCCGTAAGTAATTGGTTGATCTCTTCGCATAATGTCCTGAGGCTGTAAGTGCAAAAAACAATCCCGCCTCCGAATTGTTTATTGTGAAATTTTTTCCCGCCTAAAGTCTTTGCACGGAAGAGTGCAAGATCATATTTTTGCGTAATCTTATCCATTCCCATATACTCGGCAAGGTCTGACGGGGTTGTAAAACTCAAAAAATGGCATACAAATCGGGGATTCCCGTTAGCGTCATTGTTTACCCTTGTAAAATCGTCCTCTGTAATCATTTAAGCCCCCTATATAAAGCAATAAATTCAGCGACCTGTTGGGCGGTCAAGATCCCTCTAGCGTAAGCCCTTGTGAGTGTGTAATGCGTCCATTGGTTAGAAGTCATGACTGCCCTCCAAATCTCCGAGCATAGACACTAGCCCATCAAAATCTTCATCTTTGCCAAGTAATCCAGCTAGCATATAAACTTGAGACGGGGATACCCCAAATTCTTCCGCCAAATTGTTTAGGTAATCCTTGCGTGAGGTATAGCCCTCTTGCTCGTATATGGTCATAATTTGCTCCAGCGTGGTAAGTTGCGAATCCAATGATCCTGATTTATATGGTTTTCGGTAAATGAGACCTCTCTCCCCGTTGCTTTGTAAGCCCGTAAAAACAAGCCTAAATCACAATCTTCCTCTAGGTAAGCCTTATCTCCCTTGACATAGGAATAGGGGCTTATTTGCTCGCTAATCCCAAGCTCTTGAATAAGGCTTACGGGTATTTCTGCCCATCCATGAGATGGGTCTGCGTGATAGGTTATCTGCATAATTCCTCCTCTAAGTTTTCGTAAATAATTTCTTCTGCCCATCTTTCACAATCTTCCCGATAAGAATCGGCTACTTTATCGGCTAGTTGTTTACCCAATTTTTCTAATTTATCCTCCAGAGATCCGTCCAGCTCGCTCCGAAGGATTTTCGAAGTAATAAAAACCTGAGTCATAAGCTCGCTATATCCATGAGCCTGTAAACCCTTCACAATTCCCCGTAATACGCTATCCGCTATTGCTGGATAAGAATAAGCGGGTATTCTGTCCAGCTTGGATAAATCTAAATCGTCTAATGGTTTGAAATACATAAATCCTCCGTTTTGTTGGTCTCATCAGTAGGTGCATAACACCTAGACCCCTTGCGGGGTTTCGACCTTACAAATCTATAACAAGCCCTTTAAAACTCATATCCTTCATGAATGCGGTGAGACCTACTGAATAATTACTAATAATGTATTTTTGACTCTCAAAAAAATCCAGCTCGATCCATTCCCGCAAATCCTCTTCCTCGTCATAATCAGGGGCTTGTAGGATCAGGCTCACTACATCATAGGAAAATGCCGAGTCTAGAATTTCCTCTAGGTTATCGGTGGGCTTGATGTCGGCTGACTCTCCCGCCTCAGCTCCGACTAAATAGCCCGCTTTGAATGCGGTCTCTATTACCCGCTTAGTAATTGCTTTCTCAATGGTTGATAACATGGTCAAGTCCTTTATTTATAAGGGTTTCAGGGTTATAACATTGAGACATTAAATCAATTTCTCGCTGTCATGCGTTTATTATAAACATAAGTAATTCATACCATGCAAGCTATTTATTGTTTTTTTATATAAATACATTGCTATCGGTTTCCCTAATGGTTTTATATCCAGCCTGTATATATTTACAGGGGTTCTAAGCAAACCGCTATCAGGTGGGGTATTATGTTCCCATCTTATACCCTAGCTAAACCAATGACTGATAGTCCAATTCCTAAAAAGCCCGCTAATCATCTCAAGCTCAATAAGAGAGCTATTCGCGAATCATTGGATCAATTACCTATTGAGAGAATCCTAATAGGATCAGGTAAGAAAAGATCATTAACGACTAAGCAGAGGGAATTCGCAAGGGAGGTAGCACTCGGTGAACCAAAGGCTAAGGCATATAGGAAAGTCTATAAGTCTAAGGGGAACACGAATACAGTAGGAAGTGAAGCGTCTAAGCTCGCAAGTATCCCCAAAGTATCCCAAGAGATCGAAGCCTTCCGCCTAGCGTTTGAAGCTCAGGAATATCTTTCTAACGAGAAATTGAAGGCGTTAGTTTTACATCAGCTTACCCTTCATGCTTTAAGTGAGGACATTCCTCCCGCTACTAGAGTGAGATCCCTAGAGCTATTGGGCAAGTCTAATGGAGTGAACCTATTCACCGAGACGAAAGAAACCACGATCATACATAAGTCTAGTGATGCTAAGGCTAGCCTAATGGATAAGCTAAGGGAAGCCATGCGAAGGAACAGCATAGAGGTGGATTACTCAGACGCTAAGTCTCTGCTGGACGAGATCAAACCCCCGACCCTTAGGGAAAATGTAGATTCTGACCCCCACGCACCCGCCACCCCCCAAAATGAGCCTGATGGTGTCAGCCAGACCATGCATACTATTCCCCACACTCAATCACCAGAAATTGATGACTCGCAAGTCATTGATTCTCCTAAAGAAAAAAAAGTGTAAACGTTTACAGATGGTACACCCCACTTTAACTTTATCGCATAACTATATGATTTGATTACAGAAACACCCCCCGTTACCCTTTTTTAACAAAAAGCCGTAAAAAATATATCAAAATTTTTAAGGAACCCGCATGATTGAAGCTATTGTAAAACCCACCCCTTTAGATAATGACGTTGCCGTGATGAAGATCCTCCAGCTTATGGGGCAACTGTCTATTAACGATATTCAGTATTTGTTGCAACTAACCAACAACGTTTACGGGCAAGTCGCCAGATATGATCTTGACCCCAACGGGACTATCAACGTGGGGCCGGGGGAGGCTGGATATACTTATGAACCCGGTATGGAAGAATGCGGAAAATGAACCTTGAACAAGTTGAAGTAGAGATAGATTTGATAACTCAGTATCTTTCTTTCCTATACGCAAAACGAACGCACCTTATAGATATTCGTAAAGGCCAAGAGGCGAGCGCTGAGATTTTGACGGAACAGTTTATACAAAGAATCAAAGATGACACCAACCCAGCGTGATATTTACAACGTGATTGAATCGTTCTGGAATGAGTACGGGTACGGGCCGTCTATTGACGAGATCCTGTATATGACCAACCGTAAGGGTCGAGGGAATATCCAGCGGATAATTAACCGTCTGTGTGAGTTAGGGCATTGTAAGAGAATCCCGAACTTGGCTAGGACTGTACGGCCAAAACACGTCAGGATCCGTGATGGACTTTGAGAAGATCCTAAGTCAGCTTCCTCCAGAAGACCAAGCCGAGATTTTAAAAGCGGCTGCGGAGTGGATGGATTCGGAAAAAATGGAAAAGGGGCAAAAGTCCTTTTTGGAGTTTGTCCATACCATGTGGCCCGGCTTTATTGACGGACGCCATCATAAGGTCATGGCGGAAAAATTTGAGGAGATTGCCAGTGGAAAACTTAAACGACTTATTATCAATATGCCGCCTCGTCATACTAAGTCTGAGTTTGCTTCTTATATGCTACCGGCTTGGTTCTTGGGAAAGTTTCCCAATAAAAAAATCATCCAATGTTCCAACACCGCCGAACTTGCCGTTGGATTCGGACGAAAAGTCCGTAACTTAGTAGATAGTGAACAATATGCCAAGATCTTCCCAAACGTCCGCCTTCGGGCTGATTCTAAAGCTGCTGGTCGTTGGAGTACTAACGGTAATGGCGAGTATTTTGCTATTGGTGTTGGCGGTACTGTTACGGGTAAAGGTGGCGATCTCGTCATTATTGACGACCCACACTCGGAACAGGAGGCGGCTTTAGCGGCCGGAGACCCTTCGGTTTTTGATAAGGTATATGAATGGTATACCTCCGGTCCAAGACAACGTCTGCAACCGGGCGGAGCGATTGTGATTGTGATGACCCGTTGGAGTCTGAGGGACTTGACGGGAAAAATTTTAAAAGCGGCTACCGAGCGGGACGGGGATGAATGGGAAGTAATCGACTTTCCCGCAATTTTGCCTTCGGAGAAACCCTTATGGCCTGAGTTCTGGAGCTACGATGAACTCTGTGCGCTGCGTAGGGAATTACCCTTAAACAAGTGGCAAGCCCAGTACCAACAACAACCGACTTCCGAACAGGGGGCGATTGTTAAGCGGGAGTGGTGGCAGGAGTGGGAAGGAGACCATGCCCCTCAATGTGAGTTCATTATCCAATCTTGGGATACGGCTTTTACCAAAAATGAAAGGTCGGACTATTCCGCTTGTACAACTTGGGGCGTTTTCTATAAAGACGAAAACCCAAATGACGCCAACATTATTTTATTAAACGCCTTTAAGCGCCGAATGGAGTTTCCAGAACTTAAGGCTTGTGCAATGGAACAATATAAGGAATGGCAACCAGATTCATGTATTATTGAAGCTAAGGCATCTGGCGCTCCTTTAGTCTACGAACTTAGACAAATGGGCATCCCAGTGCAAGAGTTCACCCCAACTAGGGGGAACGATAAGGTAATGCGGGTTAATTCCGTAGCGGATATCTTTGCGTCCGGAAAAGTGTGGGCGCCCCGTACGAGGTGGGCGGAGGAAGTCGTAGAAGAAATGGCGGCTTTCCCCAACTCAGACCACGATGACTTAGTCGACTCTGCAACCCAAGCCCTGATCCGATTCCGTAAGGGCGGGTTTATACGACTACAGACTGATGAATGGGATGACTACGTCCCTAAGAAAAAGACGGCTTACTACTAATGTTAGATAACTTTTACTACCACTGGGATTCAATTATCCCAAAAGAATATTGCGACTTAATTTTAAAAGGCGTGGATTGGAATCAGAAAATAACGGCTCAGGTTGGCAGTTCGTTGACAGAACCCGGCGTAGAAAACGAAAAATTAAGAAACACGGATATCGTTTGGCTAGACCAACTGACCCCCGTAGGATGTATTCTTAAATCATTCATAGATACCGCCAATATTATATGCGGTTGGAACTATGATTATCATGGAATGGAGTCTGTTCAAATTGGAAGATACAACGAAAACGGTCACTATACTTGGCATAGAGACTCCGCCAACCCAATTAACGGGCTTCAAAGAAAGCTTTCTATCAGTCTTTTATTGAATGATCCTAGTGATTTTGATGGAGGTGAGTTAGAATTTAGGGACGTTCCTTCACCTAAACTTAAACAAGGAAGTGTTTTAGTGTTTCCGTCATTTTTAGAACACAAGGTAACCTCGGTAACTAAAGGGGTGCGGTATTCAGCAGTGAGTTGGGTAGTAGGCCCAACTTTTAAATAAGGATAGCATATGCCGATTGATAAGGCCATTTACTCAGCTCCCCAAGGGATTGATGAACTAGCAGAACAAGAATCTCCAATGGAGATCGTAATCGAAGGTCCTGAAGACGGGTCGTTAGTTGTTCTTGAAGAAGAGACAGAAGTCACTGATGACTTTGGCGCAAACTTAGCTGAGTATTTATCTGAAAGTGAATTAACACAAATCTCAGGTGACTTGATTGGCGAGTTTGATTCTGACGTTGCTTCCCGTAAAGACTGGATCCAAACTTACGTTGACGGCCTTGAACTGCTTGGATTAAAAATTGAAGAACGTGCCGAACCTTGGGAAGGCGCATGTGGCGTCTACCATCCTATGTTGGCTGAAGCTTTAGTCAAGTTCCAAGCCGAAACAATGATGGCAATTTTCCCAGCACAGGGTCCTGTTAGAACCCACATCCTCGGCAAAGAAACACCCGCATTAAAAGATTCTGCCCAGCGTGTTCAAGATGACATGAACTACGAACTGACCGAAGTGATGTCAGAGTACCGCCCAGAGACCGAGCGTATGCTTTGGGGCTTGGGATTAGCAGGTAACGCATTTAAGAAAGTCTACGAAGATCCAATCCTAAAACGTCAGGTCGCTTTGTACGTTCCTGCAGAAGATATCGTAGTTCCTTATGGCGCTCCAGATCTTCAATCCGCAGAGCGTGTAACGCACGTTATGAGAAAGACTGAGCATGACCTCAAGAGATTACAGTTGTCAGGATTCTATCGGGACGTTGACCTTGGCGAGCCAGAGTCAGTCCTAGATGAAGTTGAGAAGAAGATTGCTGAGAAGCTAGGCTTTAAAGCTTTCCAAGATGACCGCTTTAAGATTTTAGAAATTCAAACCAACTTAGACTTATCAGGATTTGAGCATACCGAAGACGGTGAGATGACTGGCATGGCTTTGCCATATGTAGTCACAATCGAGAAGTCCACCGGCACGGTATTGTCAATCCGTAGAAACTGGAGAGAAGGCGATGAAACCTATCAAAAGAGAACGCATCTGGTCCACTATAGCTATATTCCCGGTTTTGGCTTTTACGCTTTTGGTCTTATCCATCTTATCGGTGCTTATGCTAAATCTGGCACTTCAATCATACGTCAGTTGGTCGATGCAGGATCCTTATCGAATCTGCCGGGTGGCTTTAAGACCCGTGGTCTGCGGGTCAAAGGGGATGACACACCAATAGCTCCCGGTGAGTTTAGAGACGTAGATGTTCCAAGTGGTGCGATGAAAGATAACATCATGCCACTTCCATACAAAGAGCCAAGCCAAGTCTTGTATTCTTTGTTAAATACTATCGTAGAGGAAGGAAGACGTTTTGCAAACACAGCAGATTTACAAGTCTCAGATATGTCGGCAGCCGCTCCTGTCGGAACTACTTTGGCTATCTTGGAACGTACACTTAAGGTTATGTCTGCAGTTCAAGCTCGTATCCACTACAGCTTAAAACAAGAACTTAAGTTACTCAAAGAAATCATTGCAGACAACGCTCCCGGTGAATATGACTATGATCCTGAAACTGGAAGTCCTAAAGCCCGCAAGTCCGATTATAAAAATATTGATGTAATTCCAGTCTCTGATCCTAATGCGTCAACATTAGCGCAGAAGATTGTTCAGTATCAAGCCGCTTTACAGTTGGCACAGACTGCACCTCAGTACTACAACATGCCACTGTTGCACCGCCAGATGATTGAAGTGATTGGAATTAAGAATGCAAACAAACTCATACCGTTGCCTGAAGACCAGAAGCCAGAAGATCCGGTCACCGAAAACCAGAACATACTCATGGGCAAGCCAGTTAAGGCTTTTGCGTATCAAGACCACCAAGCACACATCACTGTGCATATGTCAGCGATGCAAGATCCTAAGATTGCTCAGTTGTTGGGGCAAAATCCCCAAGCGCAAGCGCTTCAGGGTGCAATGATGGCTCACATCAACGAGCATTTGGGCTGGCAATACCGTGTAGAGATCGAGCAAAAGCTCGGAATGAACCTGCCTCCTATGGAAGACGAGTACGGCGAAGAGGTTCACATGAATCCAGAGGTCGAAGCTCGACTTGCACCGTTGTTGGCTCAGGCTGCAACCCAGTTGTTACAGCAAAATCAACAGCAAGTTGCCCAGCAACAAGCTCAACAACAAGCTCAAGACCCACTGGTTCAGCTACAACAGCAAGAAATGCAGATCAAAATGCAAGAGCAACAGCGTAAAGCCCAGAAAGATCAGGCTGATATTGCCCTTAGACAGCAACAACAGCAGATTGAACGGGAAAGAATTGCTACTCAGACCCGTTTACAGGGTGAAAAACAAGCGATGGACGTCAAAATGGACGCAGTTAAGATGGCTATGGAGCAACAAAAGGACAAAACTGAGCTTGCCGCTAAGGTTGGCATGGAGGCATTCAAGCATGTCAGCACACATATGAAAGATGACGAGCATCACAAGCAAGAATTGATGGCAGATGCCCTAAAAAATCATTTAGACGTAAAGATTCAGAGGGAAATGATGGAAAAACAGAAGGAAACTAAAAAGAAAGGTGATTAATGGACGCTTTTGAAAATCTATGGGACGACATAGACAAAAAAGTAGCGCAATTAAGTAATTGGATTAGCGGCGGACAAGCCAAAGATTTTGGTGACTACCAAAGAACGTGTGGTGAGATTAGAGGTCTTCTTACAGCACGGCAATACATAACAGACCTTAAACAAAGAATGGAGCATTCGGACGATGAATGACTTAAACGTAGCACAAGCAGTAGATTTATCCCAAGTCCTGAACAAAAAGGATGAGGACAAAGCAACACAACTCCCACAGCCACAAGGTTACAAGATTTTGTGCGCTATTCCAGAGATGGAAAAGGAATACGAGAGTGGCCTTATCAAGGCAGACGAAACCATCCGCACCGAAGAGATCCTAACAACGGTTCTATTCGTAGTGGCTCTAGGTCCAGACTGTTATTCCGATAAAGACCGCTATCCTACTGGACCTTGGTGTAAGGTCGGAGACTTTATTTTGGTACGCCCAAATGCAGGTTCCCGTATTTTAATCCACGGAAAAGAGTTCCGCATCATCAATGAAGATTCCGTAGAGGCGACAGTACTTGACCCTCGTGGCATCAAACGTAAATAAGGAGCCGGACAATGGCAGAAACACAAGAATTTAAATTCCCCGATGAAATCGAACAAAAGGTCGAGATTGAACAAGATCCCGTCCAAGAGATTGATATCGAAATCGAAGATGACACCCCAGAAGAAGACCGTGGTCGCACTCCCGCTGACCCCGAAAAAGTCAAAGCATTAGAAGTCGAAGTTGACGAACTAGACAAATACAGCAAAGAAGCAAAGGACAAAATGATCCAGATGAAGCGTATCTGGAACGATGAGCGCCGTGCTAAAGAAGCTGCAGAACGTGAACGTCATGCCGCCCTTGAAACAGCTCAACGACTCCATGAAGAGAATAAGCGCATTAAGGCTATTCTGACTGAAGGAGAGAAAGAGTATAAAGAAGCTAAAAAAGATTCTGCTAAGGCTTTGGTAAAAGAAGCGAAGCGGGCATACAAAGAAGCTTATGAAGCAGGAGACTCAGAAAAGCTGGCAGAAGCTCAAGAAGAGCTGACTAAAGCACAAATGAGCCTTGAAAAAATCAAAGGTTTTAAGCTACCCCCTTTACAAGAAAGCAATTTTGAGGTACAAAGACAACAGGAGCCTCAAGTTGCACGTCCTGATGATAAAGTTATGGCGTGGCAACAGAACAATCCTTGGTTCGGACAGGACGAGGAAATGACAGCTTCGGCACTTGGGTTACACGAAAAACTCAAACGCCAAGGTGTAGTTATTGGCTCAGATGATTATTATGCAAAGTTAGACGAAACAATGCGTAAACGTTTTCCAGAGGAATTTGGAGAACCAGAAGTACAGGTTAAGCAAAAAGAAGACACTCCTAAAGCAAAACCAAACGTAGTAGCTCCGGCAAGTAGGACGACAGCGCCTAAGAAAGTCCGGTTGACAACTTCGCAAGTTGCTATAGCGAAGAAGCTTGGACTTACCCCAGAGCAGTACGTTAAAGAACTTTTAAGAATGGAGGCCTGACATGGCTAACGCACCAAAGAGCAGTACTAGAGAATTAGAAACCCGTGAATTTGCAGAGCGTCCCAAGCAGTGGATGCCACCTGAACTTTTACCTGAGCCGGACAAACAACCGGGGTTTGCGTATCGTTGGATTCGAGTATCTATGTTAAATAGTGCCGATCCTCGCAATATTTCTGCGAAATATCGTGAAGGATGGGAACCTGTTCATGTAGACGAGCAACCCAAATATCAACTGCTAGCCGCTCGTGAAGGTCAATATAAAGACAATATCGAGATTGGCGGGTTATTGCTCTGCAAAATCCCTGAAGAGTTAGTGCAGCAACGTATGGACTACGAAGCTAAACAAACATCTCAACAGGCAGAGGCTGTGGACAATAATTTAATGCGCCAAAGCGACTCAAGAATGCCGCTCTTTATGGAACGGAAGTCAACAGTAAGCTTTGGATCTGGTAATTAAATAATTAGGAGATTTAAATGGCTTATCCTACAGTTTCGGCCCCTTACGGTCTAAAGCCAGTTAACCTGATTGGTGGTCGTGTATTTGCTGGTTCTACCCGCATGTTCCCGATCTACAATGGCTATGCTACTAGCTTGTACAACGGTGACGTTGTTCAAATTGGTGTTGGCACAGCAGCAGGTACTCTGGTTGCTTCAACATTAGCTCCAACAACAGCTAACGGTGGTACTGCTGGTACTATCGGTGTTTTTGTTGGTTGCGAATATTCAACAACAGGCGGTCCTATCTACGGTAAAAACCGTTATCAGTTCTATCAAGCAGGTACTACAGCTACTGATGCAATCGGTTATGTTGTAGATGATCCTCAAGCAGTATTCCAAGCAGTTGTATTGTCCCAAGGTTCTAACAGCTCTACCATCCAGTACATTAACCCAGCTTTCGTTGGTTCTAATGCTTACTACTTAGGTAATGCTAATAGCAACAATGGCTCAACAACTACTGGTGATTCATCTGCTGGTATTGCTATTGCTACTACCGCTATCGGTACTGGCGTAGCTAGCCCATTAACCACAACCGCTCCATTCCGTATTGTTCAGCTCGTTACAGCTTCTGCTGTTACCGTTTCTGGTAACGCTACAACTTCAAGCACAACCTTGACTTTGTCTGCTGCTAACACCGCTATTCAAGCAGGTATGGTAGTAGCTGGCCCCGGCATCAATGCTGGTTCCAATACTTGGGTTACATCCGTCAACGGTACTACAGTTACTTTGAGCCAAGCAGTTTCAACAGCTCAATCATCTGCAGTGCAGTTCTCATTCACTGGCTACCCAGAAGCATTAGTAACATGGAACTTCGGTTACCATAGCTACTTCAATGCCACTGGCGTTTAATTAAGGAGCTAACAAATGGCTATTTCACGTGCCCAACTATTAAAAGAGTTGCTCCCCGGTTTGAACGCTTTGTTCGGACTTGAGTACGCTCGCTATGGTGAAGAACACAAAGAGATCTACGAAACAGAGACCTCTGAGCGTTCATTCGAAGAAGAAACAAAACTGTCAGGCTTTAGCGCTGCACCAGTCAAGAACGAAGGCCAAGCCATCGCTTACGACAATGCGCAAGAAGCATGGACAGCTCGCTACAACCACGAAACTAT
>Ga0214170_1000374_pt1 | contig 16808 bp, 17 predicted proteins | sample TroBogEpilimnion_2_FD_153008 | JGI IMG/M metagenome (GOLD analysis project Ga0214170, IMG submission 153008) | Freshwater microbial communities from Trout Bog Lake, WI - 27JUN2007 epilimnion | ecosystem: Environmental > Aquatic > Freshwater > Lake > Epilimnion/Euphotic zone | place: Trout Bog... | reverse complement strand
CTTTCCCAGGCAATTTTGTCGTAGTCCGGTTTGAATGCTTCTCCCTTTGCGAGACGAGGATGATTAGCCAGAATCATGAAATAAAAATCACGCCAGATAAGCTCACTTAACCAAATGGTTGCACCCATGCTGCCTGCCAACATACGACGATGTGCTTCACGCACCAAGCCACGAATCGACAGCATGCCAAAGCGTAGATGAGTGGATAAATAACTGACGCCTTTAATCGCAGGAAAATCTCTACCGATTTGATATTGATCAATGCGGTGTAAAAAGTCTTCTAGAAAATGTTCGCCACCTACTGCGCCTGGTGGTAGATAGGTTTCAATACCAGTTTTGACAAATCCCATCGACTCTAATGATGGAATCCCTTGATTTAATTTGGCTGGGATCGCTGCATATTGCCCTTTTTTAGCACTGCAGTCATAAGGCTCTAGATCTTTTGCTTGCAAAGTTTTCAGCCAGTTATTTTTATATGGAGTGAAGACTGAGAAAACGGTATTGGAATTAGTCAGAATTTCTTTTTTCTCGAAAATGACTTGATCCTTGAAGCTTTCAAAGGCAATTCCTGATTTTGCAAGAGTAGATTGAATTTGTTCATCGCGCACAATCGCCGTTGGCTCGTAATCATGGTTGGTGAAAACAGTTTCAACCCCAAGCTCTTTAGCAATTTGTGTAATGCATTCGGTTGGCTTACCAAATTGAACAATGAGTCCGCCACCCTGTTTCCGGAGCGCTTGATCAATCTGCTCTATGCCCTGCCAAATGAAGTCGACTCGGCGATCAGGCTTCAAACCTTGGGCATTTAAGCTTTGTTTAAGGAGGGGCGCCAAAATGGCGACATCAAAGATAAAGGCCACCCAAACTTGTTGGCTGCTCTTTAAGGCGTGATGGAGGGCCGCGTTGTCATACAGGCGGAGATCACGACGGAGCCAAACAAGTGCTTTTTGCATAGTGAGTATCTTAGGGCTTATTGGTAAAAAGCGCTGAAACTGGGTCGATATTCTGTAAAATGACCCTATATGACTTCGGCCAATCAAGCTTCCTCAGCTTCAGACCCAGCGTCTCCGATCTCCTTTTCTGCAGACCATTTAGCTAATCAGTTTTTAATCGCGATGCCAGGCATGCTGGACCCCAATTTTGCGGGTTCAGTCATCTATCTTTTTGACCATACCGAGCGGGGTGCGATGGGGCTGGTGATTAATCGACCCACCGAAGTTGATTTAGCGAGCCTCTTTGACAGGATCGAGCTCAAACTAGAGATAGCCCCCTTGCTCGAGCAGCCCGTATATTTTGGCGGCCCAGTCCAGGTAGAGCGCGGCTTTGTATTGCATGAGACTCTCGCTGAAACGGCTTATCGCTCTTCACTAGTTGTGCCGGGCGGCCTCACTATGACGACATCTAAAGATGTTTTAGAGGATGTTGCGACCGGTAATGGGCCAAAGCGCTTTTTGATGACCCTGGGTTATGCTGGCTGGAGCTCTGGTCAGCTTGAGGAAGAAATTTCTTTAAATGGCTGGATGAATGTCCCAGTATCTCAAGACCAGATTAGCGACATCATTTTTGATACCCCTTCTAGCCAGCGTTACGAGAGAACCATGGGGCGCCTAGGCTTTGATATCTCCCATCTTTCAGGAGAGGCAGGTCATGCCTAGTCCGCTCACAGTGATGGGATTTGACTATGGCACACGCAGAATCGGAATTGCGATTGGAAATACATTGAGCTGTACAGCACAGGCTTTAGTCGTAGTTGCCCGAGATAATGAGGACGCGCGTTTTGCAGAAATTGAATCTTTGCTCAAAGAGTGGACGCCAAATCTCTTGGTGGTTGGAGTACCAACCCATCCAGATGGTACTGAGCACGAGATGACCACCAAAGCTAAGCGTTTCGGTAATCAGCTGTCTGGCCGCTTCAAATTACCGGTGGAATGGGTGGATGAGCGCTATAGCTCGGTAGTTTTGGAGGGTGACCCCGAGATGCGGGACAATTTGGATGCTCACTCTGCGACATTGCTTTTGGAGCAGTATTTTGCAGAGCGTTCCTTTACCGGAAATTAATGATGACGAATGCTGAAGACTTGTACGCCAAGCTGTTAAAGAATCTGCAAGCGCGTAAAGATACTTTTGAATTAGCTGGACTGGCGATGGGTGGCGCCTGGATTGCAGAGCGCCTAGCACGCGACTTAGCCTTGCCACATTACGGTGTGATTAATGTCGCCTTTCACCGAGATGACTATGCAGAGAAGGGCATGACTGCATTGCGAACCGCTAGCACAATGCCTACTCACTTACCGTTCGAAGTTGCGGGCGCCCATATTATTTTGTTAGACGATGTCTTGTTGACTGGTAGAACAGTTCGGGCAGCATTGAATGAATTATTTGATTTTGGTCGGCCTGCAAGTGTTGAATTAATGGTCTTAGCAGATCGAGGTAAGCGTGAATTGCCAGTAGGGGCTGATTTTGTGGGTGAAAAAGTAAGTATCCCTGATCATCAAATATTAGTGCTTGATAAAAATACTGCAGGACAGTTTAGCTTTCAAATTGAGGAGCGCGCTTCATGAGTGAAGTAAAACAGACCGTGAATCAATTGAATGCCGAAGGCAATTTGAGACACCTTCTAACGCTTGAGGGTTTGCCTAAAGAGCAGATTATTTACATACTAGATACAGCTCAACAATTTGTTAGCGTGACTGATCCAGCAAGAGAGGTCAAAAAAGTTCCCTTGTTACGAGGTAAGAGCGTCTTCAATCTTTTCTTTGAGAACTCCACCCGTACCCGTACGACTTTTGAAATTGCTGCCAACCGTTTATCGGCAGATGTTATTAACCTGGATATTTCTACCTCGTCCACTGCAAAAGGCGAAAGTCTTTTGGATACGATTGATAACTTAGTTGCGATGCAGGCTGATATTTTTGTCGTGCGTCATAGTGTTTCTAAAGCCCCAATTGAGATAGCGCAGCATGTCCCTGATCATGTGCACGTTGTGAATGCAGGTGATGGTAGTCATCAGCATCCGACCCAGGGCTTGTTAGATATGTATACGATGCGGCACTTTAAGAAAGACTTTAAAGGCCTTAAGGTAGCAATCATTGGCGACATCGTTCATAGCCGTGTGGCTAAGTCCAATATTTTTGCCTTGCGTACTCTGGGCTGTGAAGACATACGTGTGATTGGCCCAGAAAGTCTGTTGCCAAAAGACCTCGATATGTTGGGCGTGAAAGTCTTTCACAGTATGGAAGAGGGCTTGAAGGGTGTTGATGTTGTGATGACTCTGCGTATACAGAAAGAACGTATGGAAGCAGGTCAGGTGCCAGAAGGCGAAGCCTTCTTCAAGCAGTATGGATTAACCCCCGCCAGACTGGCTCTCGCTAAACCGGATGCGATTGTGATGCACCCAGGCCCCATGAATCGCGGTGTCGAGATTGATTCTGCCGTGGCTGATGGACCTCAATCTGTCATCCTGAACCAAGTGACTTTTGGTATCGCGGTACGTATGGCAGTGATGTCTATTGTGGCTGGTAACTAAATCTGTACTTAGTAAAGCTAGCCTAATCATGTCTGCAGACCAGCGCTGGCTCATTTTGTCGCATGGCTTCAATATGGATGGCCGTGCTGCCAGTCAAACCATTACTGACAAGATTCCCTATTTACTGGAAGCTGGTATCAAGCCAACCGTCTTTAGTGCAATTACCGGTATCGCAGATCAGCGCTTTCCTCATCGACAATTTCTTGCTTGGGGACCATCGGCTTTTCGCTTTGACTTTCGTCATTGGTTCGCCAATCAGTATGGACGCGGAATAGCATACAAAATCATCACTGGCTTGATCTCGATTCTCTTATCGCCATTCATTGCTCTAGAGAAATTCTGCCTGGGTTATTCAAGTCAGTGGTCTTGGGTTATGCCTGCTTTTTTACATGGGCTTCAGTTAATTCGATCTGGGCAAATAGACGTGGTCTATAGTACGGGTGGCGCCTGGTCTGCACATTTAGCCGCTTTATGGTTAAAGAAAGCCACCGGTGTGAAATGGTTGGCAGAGATTCATGACCCGATGGTAATTCGCAGTAGTCCTGAAGATATTGGCACTGCGATACCTAAAAATCGTGATGCACGTTTTAGGCAATATTTAGAGCGTCAAATTATTCATCATGCTGATCACGTTTGGTGGTTTACCGAAGGCGCACTGCATTATGCAAAACAGCGTAACCCGCTATTAAATATAGCAGGGCATGCTCATGGCTTTGTAGTCTTGCCTGGAGCAGAGCCCCCTGGAGGCTTAGCTAGCGCAAAGCCCCATGTTTACTCCAGTAAGCTCAATCTGTCTCATTTTGGCTCTTTGGCTAACGATCGCTCCCTATCTGTCATTCTGCAAGCCTTAAGTGGACTTCTAAAAAAATATCCTGAAGCAAGGAGGGATATCTGTATTCATGCTTATGGAGCGGCTCTAGATTCTTTAAGTGTTGAAGCGATTAAAAAAGGCGGATATGAGGATGTATTAATTGCTCATGGCCGTTTAGAAAAAGATCCCCAAACCGGAAAATCGGGCCGCGAGCGTGTGGTTGAAAAAATGCAGGAAGCAGATGTATTAATTCTGTTGCATGGCAATGATGAATGGTGTGCAGAATATATCCCCTCCAAGTTTTATGAATATCTTTGGACGGGGCGACCCATTTGGGGCATTACGCATCACAACCCACAGCTCGATGCAATGCTGCTCGAGCGCGGCGCTTACTTGAGTCAAGTAGGGAATGAGCTGGGGATTGAAGCGACTTTAGAGAAAATCTGGTTGGATTGGAAGAATCAAGGCCTAATAGAGCCGAAGTGGGAGCCCTTGGGGGTTGAGCAGGCAGTTGTTAGAATCTTGGCAGAAACAAAATAAATAGAGAATCCATTGAAAGACCTCGTTCTTTACTGCAAAACTTATAGCCGAGATTTTCTCAGGGTAAAGCGCCTCCTCGCCTCAATTAAACGGTTCAATATTGAGAATATTCCTGTCTATATTTCTACTCCAGAGATGGAGCGCAGCGAATTAGAGCGTGTTCTAGGTAACGACCTTGTTTTTCATTGGGTCTCAGATGAATCTATCGTAGCCGCTAATCCAAAGCTTGCCTTAGGAATTGAAAAGGGTCGATCAGGCGGATTGGCTCAACAGGCTATCAAGGCTGAGTTTTGGCGCCTGGGCATTTCTGAAAACTATGTATGTCTCGATTCAGACTGCATTTTTATTAAAAACTTTAGGCATTCTGATTTCATTGCTGCTGATGGAAATCCCTTCACAGTTATTTATCAGAATAAAGAATTTTTTCAGCTAGCCAAAAATCGCGGTCATGACAAAGTGATTAACAATTTAGTAAATGAGGGCAAGACTGTTAAGGCGCTTTTTGATCGTAATGGCCCGAATTATTATTGTCCTTGCCCCCCATTTATTTGGTCAGCCAAAGTATGGGCCTCTTTGGATCAGCAGTATCTTCAACCTCGGGGATTAAGCTTTTGGGATATCTCTACCAAGGATCACCCAGAGACTCTGCTCTATCTTGAGGCCTTGCTGAAATATCAGGCAATTCCTTTATATCCTATCGAGCAGCTTTTTAGAATTTATTACTACGATTGGCAATACTTTTTGCTTAAGCGATTAGGTGAGCAAGAGGCAAATCTGAGTACAAACTATTTGGGTGTCATTTATCAGTCAAACTGGGACTCTGATTTAGATTATGGGGCTCAGAAAAAATCCTTAGCATCGCGATCGCTCAGAAAGATAAAACGCTTTACTCGATATTTGCAAAGTTATTTTTAATGAGTCAATTCACCTCGCCAGTACAAATTCTAGTTATTTCCTTAAAGCGCTCACCTGATCGCAGAGAGAAGGTAAAGCAGGAGTTGTCAAAAATTACCCTGCCTTGGGAATTTTTAGATGCTGTCGATGGTTCACAGATGTCTTTGCCCCCGCCGGAATATAAGCCAACTAAGGTAAAGCGCCTACAAGGCTATCCTTTAACTGCAAATGAAATTGGTTGCTATCTTTCCCATATGAAAGCTTGGCAACGCTGTGTTGATCAGAACCTTCCTACTTTAATTTTAGAGGATGACTTTACTTTGGTGGATGATTTTGAGGCCAAACTAGGAGACTTACTCGCAAAACCCGATCGCTGGAATTTTTTAAGACTTCAAGGTTTGTATGAAGTCCCATTTGCTGAGCAAAGTCAAATCAATAAACTCACTATTGCAAAAAATCAAGGTGATGCTGTTGGTGCTACTGCATATTTGCTAAAGCCTGCTGTTGCTGCGAAATTACTTGAGACATCCCATGAAATATATGAGCCAGTTGATCATTTTTTAGAGCATCACCAAAAGCATCATCTTGATTACCTAGCTGTACGACCCTATCTTGTTGATATTACTAGAGCCAAGTCAACGATCGATGATCGGGCGGAGCGAGAGCCCATCAAAGGACTGGCAAAAAGGATTCGCTCAGTCTACCGTGCCATAGATAGAATCTTTAGCAAAGATCCTTGGTTTCCTAAATAATTTTTTTAGGAATTAACACCTTGGTCAACACTACTATCATTTCTCCAGCAGCTAAGTGGAGTAATGTTACTTAGCGCAACTGGAAAAAGTGCATTCATACGAAGTTGAAAGTCTCGGTCTGAAAAGTGAACAAGACGTTTTGATTTATCAGAATAGTATCCTCCAATAGCTTGCCAAGCCGTCTTGTAAAAACAGCTACCAGAGTGCGTCATATTAATATCGTTATATCCGCGATACTCAAGTACTTTTTGCGGCAATCTGAAATCAATCTGTATATCTTCTAATGTACAAATCGATTGAATACTTTTTGGGATTTGCGCTAATTGCTCACTTGAAAAGTGAAGTGAATGTCCGCCTAGAAGAGCGGCCTCAGGATACTTTTTTAACAAACTCACACTAGTTTGTATTGAGTCATGCATTAAATAATCATCATCATTCAAAATCATGATCAGATCACATGTCGAATATTCAACCCCTCTATTTAGACTCGCAGCCTGACCTCTATTTTTTTCATTATGAAGTATCGCAAATTGAGAGCTTGTTTGGCCTTGAAAATCTTGTACTAATCTGGTGATAATTTCTGCACTCGCGTCAGGGGACTGGTCAAGTACAAAAATCACTTGGTCTGGTGCTTGAGTTTGCTGTTTGATACTTTCAAACATCTCTTCCAGAAACGGAGCATGCCCATAACAAGGGATGATGATAGCAACCGAAGGTCTGGTTGTTGGAAAGTTAATGGGCTTAGTTGTATCTCTGTTGGCTTTAATAAATGCCCGAATTTTTCTTTGGGAGATTTCAGGGCTCAGTTTAGCTTTAATCCTTTTTCTGATGCGCCGATGTGCTGCTCTTAGGGATTGATAAATAGAATTCATCATTCAGATTTGTATTTCATGGGTAAAGGTAAAATATCCCTTGTGAATCAATATTGGGCTCAAAGATGATTAATATAATCTATAGGTTATGCGAAGTCGAAATGGCTCCCCCATTTAGGAGTAAACGGCTCCCCTGGTTCTCAAAGCTCAATTGTCTACAGTCCTTTTTGGAGTCCTTAGAGTATTCAAAGGAATATGTATCGAGTGTAACCTTTGTTCATGATGGCCCTGAGGGTCTATTAATTCAGGCAATTCCTGAGCAATTTCCAATTGTGAGGATCAATGCTTGTAGTAACGAAGGCAGCTTATTGGCAACTTATGACCTTGCAAAATCTATTTCTGGTGATATTTACTATGTTGAGGATGACTATCTTCACTTACCTCAGTCAATTAAACTGATTGCCTTGGCGCTCCCCACTCTGGGTCTAGTTACCGGCTACGATCATGAGGATCGTTATGTACGTGACGATGATTTGAGTTACGGCAAGGAAAAAATTTGTTTTGATATCCCTAGCCAGCATCATTGGCGAACTGCTGAATCAACCACTTGTACTTTTGCCATTAGTGAATCAATGCGCCCAAGGGTGCAGCCATTTGCAGATAAATTTAAGCTAATTGATCGAACTCTATTCAGAAAACTCTATAAAAAAGGGATTCGTTTGTGGACGCCCATACCAGGTCTGGTAACCCACGTTGATACAGCTTTGGCACCCGGTGTTGATTGGGTTGCGTTTAATGAGCAGATGGCTCGTAATCGGACTGCCAAAAGTTCTAGCTAGTAGCAGTTTGCAGAATTTTCAGCAAGAATGCTTTGAATGGCTCTAGTGAAGGCGAGTTGCTTATCAATGCTTGCGATTGATATTTTTCTAGACTCTTTGAGTCATTCAATATTGCCTCTAGACCTTCAAAATCGGTCGCAAAGAAGGGCAGGAGATTAATGAAGGCATTTGGATTAAAGTCAACGGCAACATTCTCATCTGCCCAAGTAATCGGCAAGCATCCAGAATAAAAGGCCTCTGGAATTTTCTCTGTGTAGTAGCCAGGATAAAGACCATTCTCAGGACAGATATTAAAAGTATATTGATTTAGAACATCCCGCTTCAAGAATCCACTGGAATGGTGGTTCTTAATAGCCTCGTTAAAGTGCGCACCAACACCTTGAACAGGAATAATTTTGCCGATTGCTTTATAGATTGAGGCTCGAGGCTCGCGTAAGTGGGAGGAAAGAAGCACTCCTGTACCCCCCTTTTTCAGAAATCTATCTCCTAGCGGTCTTTTGAGTTTAGTTAGAGTCAGAAGTTCTCCATAACGCGGATTTAGATTGCCGCTTATGCCCTCATGAGTCCAATCAATCATTTCCATCCAATATGGAAGGCGAAAATGATTTTTAGAATCTATCCCAAGATCAAAAGAAATAGAGTAGTCCGCTTTTACTAAATCATGTCGAACATTTTCTTGGGTATGAAAGAGAGTCAATGCAGATGATTGAGATTCGTTCTTATTAGGGCTGATCTTTTTATCAACAGTTGCAACCATAGGTCTGAGAGGCTTGGGGCACCAGTAGTAGGGCTTCTTTTTAGTATCCACAAAGGGTCCCAATATCTGCATCTGGGCTTGACCAGGTTTAACCCACTCGATTTGATAGCCCAGATGTCTAATCACCAAAGGTACCAGGCTTGCTTGGAAGTCATGCGGTGTACCTTGAGTGGAGATTCGAATATTTTTCATGAGAGCATTATCAATGCTGGTTAGTCAGGATACTGCACTAAATGCCAAGGCAATTTTCTAGTAAAGGCGCTTTTAAGCTTCTTCTTGGCGAGGTGATAATAAAGCTTGCCATGAGATTTGTCATGGAGCACATTTTCTACAAAATGCAAGAAGGAGGTATCAATAGAATGGATTTCAGAGGCATTTTCAACCAGCTTAGTCCAGTCATAGATATTGTGGGTTGCGGGATAGATTTCAATAGTCTTTAGATTGGCAGAATTACTGATCATTAACGGGTAAGTATTGTTGCCAGACTCAGTTCTGCAGATCAGCATATAGGGCTGATTATCAGGGTTAAGTTGTTTAAAAAGAGCTTCTGATTTTGGTCCTGGTGGGACCGCAGACTTACTCCAGCGATATTCGAAGGGAACCGCATATTCTTCGTAAAAAGATTCATCAAAACGTTTGATATCAATATGATGAATGCCAATAGTTTGATAGCTTGCATTGAGAAAATTAGCTAATTGTCTTGCTTCACGGCCACTGGTAACGACCGTAGGAAAGATATTGCTCGAGCTTTGTAGCATCCAGGCTATTGAGTGGAAGTATTGAGGCAAGCAAGCCAAGTGATAACGAATGTTGGGATTATTTTCTGCAAGTGTTCTCATTAATCCTAAGCAGATTAAGTTATCTCCCAGACCAAAGTGCGCCTCAAGCAGCACAACATTTTTTTTGCGGCGCGAGAAGAGATGCTTTAGAGCACGCTTAAAATTAGATTGATGAAAGGCATTAAACATATTTATTAGAATTCTTTTTCAAAAGAGAGGGCAGATAGATTTTAAAGAAATACGGAATGCTCACTTTAATAAAATAGGGTTTTGCTCTTTCCCATTTTTCAAAGCTGATGAAGTCATATTGATTGGAGAGAGCTTTGGCTTTCTTATTGCTCAGAAATGCCACATGATTTATCAATGTATTGCCTAGACGCCACCAAGGCCTATCGCTATAAATGACTTCATCTTGATAGTGGTGAGAGATAAAGGTTCCGAGTGTTTCATATTCGCTGAAGCTATTGGGTTTATCAAAATCAATATTATTTAAAATTGCGTCTACCCAATTGACCTGAAATTTATTCTCTAGGGTGAAGCAAAAGGAATCGAACCAGACAACTTTCATAGGAAAGCATTGAGCAATAAAAGAAAAAGAAACTTTTTTATCGAGCCCGGTGAGTTTTTTAATCGTTTCAAAGTAGGGCTGATGATTCTCAGTACTCTTGTAGTAAATCAACTTACTATCTTCGGATATAAATTGCAGTTGATTGATTGGCGCAGTATCAGCATCCCAAATCAACACAATATCGTTCGGCGCATTATCTTCAATGGCGAGCAATTTTATAAATTGCTGTAGATACCAGCCAAATTGACTTTTCTTATTATCGGGAAGGAGCTTTGCAAGCTTCTGACTAAAAAGTTGGGTGTAGCGTGATTCACCGATGACTTGAAATTGAGGAGGCGATTTTTTACTGAATTCTTCAACCTCCTTATCCGGAACAATTACCCTGTATTGTTTTGACGTAATATTACGCACAATGAAGGCAGAAGTGACTTCCCATGCCTCTATGTCTTTTAGGCAGCAAACAGAGATGAGATCAGTTATTTGCGGGGTGGTTTCAGGCATAATTTGCATGATAAACCTTAATAAATTGGGCTACTAGCAATGATATTGGTGACCGGTGGTGCTGGCTTTATTGGCGGTAATTTTGTCTTGGACTGGTTGGCTGATCCAAGTGCTGAAGGCATTATCAATCTCGATAAATTAACCTATGCAGGTAATTTAGCTACTTTAGCTTCTCTAAAAGAGGATGACCGTCATATTTTTGTTCATGGCGATATCGCTGATAAAGCCTTAGTCACAAAACTTTTAAGTCAATATCAACCTCGCGCTATCGTTAATTTTGCAGCCGAGAGCCACGTGGATCGTTCGATTCATGGTCCAGCTGAGTTCATTCAGACTAATATCTTGGGCACATTTAATTTGCTGGAATGCGCTCGTGAATATTGGAATAAGTTAGACGAAAAAGCACAAAAGCAATTTCGTTTTCATCATGTTTCGACTGATGAGGTTTATGGTTCGCTATCCCTCGCAGATCCTGCATTTACCGAAACTAATCCTTATGAGCCCAATAGTCCTTACTCTGCTTCCAAAGCAGCCTCTGATCATTTAGTGCGCGCTTGGTTTCATACCTATGGCTTCCCAGTCGTAACAACCAACTGCTCGAATAACTATGGTCCTTATCATTTCCCTGAAAAATTAATTCCTCTAGTCATTCTCAATGCACTCGCAGGTAAGTCTTTGCCGATTTATGGGGATGGTCAACAAATTCGCGACTGGTTGTATGTCGGGGATCATTGTTCAGCAATCCGCGAGGTTCTGGCCAAGGGTAAATTGGGCGAAACTTATAACATTGGTGGCTGGAATGAAAAGCCCAATATCGAGGTGGTAAAGACAATCTGCCAAATTCTGGATGAACTCAAGCCTAGATCAGATGGCAAGTCTTATAGTGAGCAAATTACCTTTGTGAAAGATCGTCCAGGCCATGATCGTCGCTATGCTATCGATGCTAGTAAGGTTGAGCGTGACTTAGGTTGGCGTCCAGCCGAAACCTTTGATACCGGTATTCGGAAAACTGTTCGATGGTATTTAGATAATCCAGTTTGGGTTGAGGGCGTGGTAAGCGGCTCTTATCGCGACTGGCTTCAAAAACAATATCAATAATTAATGAACGTTATCGTATTCGGAGCAGCAGGCCAGCTGGGCAAAGCATTTCATCGTTTGCTGAACGAGCATCAAAACTTACTTGTACATTATGTGACTCGTACTGAATGCGACCTTAGCAACTCTAATGCAATCACCAGAATACTAAAAGAGTCCCAAGCTAAGCTCATTATTAACACAGCCGCTTACACTGCTGTAGATAAAGCTGAGACTGAATCTGAGTCTGCTTACGAAGTTAATGCTCAAGCTCCTGAGGTAATGGCTCAATATGCAGCTCAAAACGATGCCACATTGCTGCATTACTCAACCGATTATGTATTTGATGGTACTAAGTCAGACTTTTATCTCGAAGATGATGCCTGTAACCCTCTGGGGGTCTACGGTAGAAGTAAGCTGGCCGGTGAAATAGCGATTCAAAAAGTATTCGAGAAAAGTACTTTAGGGCAATACGCTATTTTGCGAACTAGCTGGGTGTATGGCGAGGGTGGTAATTTCATTCGTACGATTTTGCGCTTAGCTAAAGAGCGCGAAGAGCTCAAAGTGATTAATGACCAGTATGGCGTTCCTACTAGTGCTCATTGGTTAGCTTGTATTAGCTTAGAGCTTTGCTTGGATTCTGACTACCAGATCAAGTCTTTTCCATCAGGCATTTACCACGCCGTCCCAGCCGGTGAGACTACTTGGTATGACCTGGCTTGCCAAGTGGTCGACTCTGCGATCGAGTCTGGCGAGATCCTCAAGTTAAAGCGAGAAGCCATCAGGCCTATTCCTGCGACAGATTACCCCTTACCAGCCCCAAGACCCCAAAACTCGATGATGGGAACCCTCAAGTTGCGCACCATCCTGGCTCCTAAAAATCCCCATGATTCAAGCTCTTATAATCAAAGTACTCAAGTCGTCACTTTTCCCGATTGGCGCAAGATGGTACAAAAGTATGTCTCGGATTTAATTGCGAAATAATTGAATAGATTGGTGAAGGATCGGTAATGGGCTTAAAACGTAAAGGGATTATTCTGGCAGGAGGCTCTGGTACGCGCTTGTATCCAGTTACTCAAGCGGTATCTAAACAGCTCATGCCGGTCTATGACAAGCCCATGGTGTACTACCCGCTCAGCACTTTGATGTTGGCAGGCATTCGGGATATCTTATTAATTTCCACACCCCATGACACCCCCCGTTTTAGTGAATTATTGGGCGACGGCTCACAATGGGGCCTTAATATTGAATATTGTGTACAACCATCACCCGACGGTTTGGCGCAGGCATTCACTTTGGGTAAAAACTTTATTAATGGGCACCCCAGCGCATTAGTGCTGGGCGATAACATTTTTTATGGCCATGAACTAGTAGACCAGTTGGATAGCGCCAATGAACGTACTAGCGGTGCGACTGTGTTTGCATATCACGTCAATGATCCTGAGCGTTATGGCGTAGTCGAGTTTGATCAGGCCTACAAAGCCCTATCGATTGAAGAAAAGCCACAGAAGCCCAGAAGTAATTACGCTGTTACTGGCCTGTATTTTTACGACAATCAGGTCTGTGATATTGCCGCAGCCATCAAGCCGAGTGCTCGTGGTGAATTAGAAATTACTGATGTCAATCGAGTCTATTTAGATAAGCAGCAGCTGAGTGTTGAAATCATGGGACGTGGCTTTGCTTGGCTCGATACTGGTACACATGATTCTTTGCTCGATGCCGCAGGATTTATTGCCACCTTGCAAAAGCGCCAAGGACTCATGGTTGCATGTCCCGAAGAGATTGCTTACCGCCAGGGATGGATTACTGCAGCTACGGTTGAAAAAGTGGCAGCGCAGCTGAGTAAAAATAGCTACGGTCAATATTTGAGTAAGATTTTGAAAGAGCTCAATACATCATCGCAGCCCATGAGCTTATCGAATAAGAAAGCACTCTAATGGCTGGTGGTGGAAAAATTCAGATAACCCCGACTGCAATACACGATGTGTTGGTAATAGAGCCCAAAGTATTTGGTGATGAACGTGGTTGGTTCACTGAGTCGTTTAATGCACATGATTTTTTAGAAGCTACGGGACTGAACGTTACATTTGTTCAGGACAATCACTCCTTTTCTCGCCAGTGGACCTTGCGGGGCTTGCATTACCAACTTGAAAAGACTCAGGGTAAATTGGTTAGGGTTGTAGCAGGTAGCGTGTTTGATGTCGCAGTGGATCTTCGGAAAGATTCACCCACCTATGGCAAGTGGGTCGGAGTCGAGCTAAGTGCTCAGAACCATAAGCAAATGTGGGTACCTGCAGGCTTAGCCCATGGCTTTCTAGTTCTCTCTGAAACTGCCGAATTTCTATATAAAACTACTGACTATTACCACCCTCAAAGCGAAGCCTGCTTGGCTTGGAATGACTCTCATTTGGCCATTCAGTGGCCCTTACCGCAAGGCATCTCACCCAATATTAATACCAAAGATAGTGCGGGTTTGGCATGGGATGCTGCTCCTAAGTTTTAGATTCAGTTAAAACTTCAATCAAAACATTAGATAATGCTCTGATGGGCAATCCAAAAATCTTATTGGTGAAGTTATCCTCGCTTGGAGACGTTCTCCATAACTTACCCATTGTTTGGGATTTACGCACTCGATATCCCAATGCGCAAATAGACTGGGTTGTTGAAGAGGGATACGTCAATCTTCTTGAGCCTTTGCTTTCAAGTCCCAGCTTTCGGGGGATTGATCGCATTATTCCTTTTGGTTTACGCTCATGGAAAAGATCGCTTCTTTCCCCCAAGACTTGGCAAGCATTCTCTTTATTTAAAAAAGATCTGCAAGCACAGACCTACGATATCGTGATTGAGACTCAGGGCTTGCTGAAATCCGCCATCGTTTGTGCACTAGCGAGTAAAAATCCAAATGCAATTATTGCTGGTTTAGCAAACGCTACTGAGTTTTCTGGATATGAGCCTCTCGCAAGAATGTTTTATAACCAGTCAGTGCAAGTGCCGCCCCAATGCCATGCAGTCGATCGCTCGCGTTGGGTCATGTGTTCTGCAATGGATATCCCTCTAGTAAGCCGCGAGATTAATCCACAGTTTTATCCGCAAAGTTTTGTTGAGCAAATTCCGAGTAGCTCCATATTTGGCCTTCATCGGCCCTATGTCTTATGCTTTCATTCAACTGCCAGGGCAGCAAAGCGCTGGCCTAGAGAAGATTGGATTACGCTAGGAAAGGCACTAGCTAAAGATGGTTATCAGATTGTCTTTCCTTGGGGCAGTGCTGCAGAGCGCGCTATTAGTGAAGCCTTGGCAATGCAAGTCCCGCATTCCCTTGTACCTCCAGCCTTTTCAATTGATGAAGCGTTCTCACTGATCAAGGGCGCGAGCCTCACTGTTGGTGTGGATACGGGCTTGACTCATTTGGCGGCGGTATTAGATCGACCGACTGTTGAAATCTACTGCGACTCGCCGCTCTGGAAAACGGAGGGCTACTGGTCGAAACGTATTCGAAATGTGGGTGACATTAAAGCGCCGCCGATCGTTGAAGAAGTGCTCGCCGCCAGCCGCGAGTTACTGAAGAACTAGAAAAGTGTTAACGCAAGAGTGTATTAATGGCCATCAGATCTTCATCTGATAGTGTACCGGCAGTCGACTTGAGTTTGATGGCATTTAATAGAGTCGAATAACGTGCTTGAGTTAGCTGGGCTCTGGTAGTGATTAATGAATCTAGAGCAACCAATACATCCAAGTTAATCAGGGTGCCTACTTCAAACCCTAGTTGACTAGACTCTAGAGCAGAGACACCCGACTTTTCTGCTGCTTCATAAGCTTTTACTGTAGCAAGCCCACCATAAAAGCCTGTAAAGGCTTGTCGTACATTTTGCGCAGCAGTCCGACGTAGGTTGTCATAGTCTGATTTGGCTTTATCAAGCAATGCAGCATCTTGCCGAATGACCGAGGTGTTATATCCGCCTGAATAAATGGGGATATTCAAAGTAAGGCCAACAGTATTGTTGTAGATATTGGTTTGCGAAGGCTGGGTGCTATAAGTTGAGCCATTATTAGTGTTGTAGCCTGCAGTCGCTCCAAAGTTGAGGGTTGGGTAGTTTGCTGCCAGTGCGCCGCGATAGGTGGCTTCAGCCACTTCAACATTCAATTTACCAGCGAGCACATTGAAGTTGGCGTTTTCTGCTTGATGGATCCAATCATTTAGTGTTTGTCCTGCAGGTAATTTAGGGTTCACGCTATCGGCGACAGCCGGACTGGGAACGGGATTTTTCAGAGTGGTGCGAGGGTCTTTAGCGACCCCCTCGAGCTGGGCATTTTTTGCAAGGGGCTTAACGGCAGGTACTGGGTGACCTACGAGTTGCTCCAGAACGCCACGCTTAACAATTAAATCTGCCTGAGAAATGATTTCTTGAGAATTGGCCAAATCATAATTGGCTTGTGCAGTGTTGACATCGACAATAGTCGCAAGACCAGCATCAAATTTGGCCTGAGCCTGGTCAAGCTGTCGTTTAATGAGACTCATTTTTTCTTGATAGAGCACGACGTTGTCTTGGCTAGTCAGAACATCAAAATAGGCTTGAGAGACCCGAATAATCAAATCTTGTTGGGCTTGATAAAACTGAAGATCAGCAATCTTCGTAGTCAAGTCAGCGACTTTATAAAGTTCTAAAGAAGCTACATTGATTAAAGGCTGGGTCAAAGTAACGGTGTAATTCTTTTGGCCGAATACTCGACCATTTCCTGGGTAGGTTTGCAAAGAAGAATTATTTGCAGCGTGTTGGTAGTAACGCGTCCAACCTGGAGCAGCATTGACTTGCGGTAGCAAAAGAGAAAGGCCTTGCCAATATTGCTCTTGGCTTGCGACATACTGAAAGCGAGCACTAGTCATCACTGGATCACTAAATGCCGCTTCTTGATAAAGGGTAATCAAGTCCATGGCTTGACCAGTGACATTGGCGTCT
>Ga0214170_1000371_pt1 | contig 16870 bp, 17 predicted proteins | sample TroBogEpilimnion_2_FD_153008 | JGI IMG/M metagenome (GOLD analysis project Ga0214170, IMG submission 153008) | Freshwater microbial communities from Trout Bog Lake, WI - 27JUN2007 epilimnion | ecosystem: Environmental > Aquatic > Freshwater > Lake > Epilimnion/Euphotic zone | place: Trout Bog... | reverse complement strand
GAAGAGGGAGGCGAACCCATGGCCAAAACGTCAGCGTCCAATACAAGCGTAGAAGGGCACAAGTTGAAGTATCGAATAATTGATGGATAAAGCGACTCAAAGTCGAGAGTTGACACACAATCCTCGTAAAAACCTGTAACAGGCTCAATGACAGTTGCGCCTTCATAATCCGGAGCCACTTTCTTGAATGAATTTGTATTTTCGTTGTCATCGAGCTCATTGTCAGGCCATCCGGAATCTCGAAGATTAATTGCATAATCGTCTTTAACAAAACGGGCAATTAGATTCATGACTTTGACTTGCTGGCCGCTGTTTACCACGTCGTGAAATGATGTATAGCAAACCCTTGACATTTCAATCCAGGTCGGCATGTAGGACAATTTGGAAATCAAGAGAATTGGAATGTCGCAATCTCGAGCACAATACTCGGCAATTTCCCAACGCTTTTTAAGATTTCCAGATTTGTAAGATGCAAACATATCGGACGCTGACAAATCAATCTTTTCTTGATCAGCCTGACCCAAAAAAGTTTTGGATGCAAATTTTAATGTGTTTGATTCTGGCTTCTTGTCGTCCTTGATAATTTGCATCAAGTCGATATTAATGCGCCCCGTCATTCCAATGTAGGAATATACATTGTCTCCTCGAGCAGCAGACGACATTCGTTTCTCGACCAAGTTGCATTTTTCAGATGCAAAACGACTTAAAAAAAACCCACGTTGAACAATTTTTAAAGGCCTTCTTTGCAGAAGCATGGACGAAATGGAGTGCGGAAAGTACTGAAGAATGTTTTCCTTAAATTCTTTTTGTACATTCGACGGCATTTTCTTGACGAGAGCAAAAGCATCGTTCCATTCTCCTGCTTTGCTTGCTAAAGAAGGAAACTCATCCAATATATTTAAGCGAAATAGTTTAGCAGCATATGCCGAAAGACCTGCAGACGATACATATACGTCGTAGTCTTCTTCTTCATCTTCATCTTCCTTCTCGTTCCCATTCTCATCCTCCTCATCGTCCTTCACATTCCTATTATAATTATTATTATTATTGAAGGAGGAAGACGAAGATGAAAAAGAAGAAGAAGAAGACGAAGAAAAAGAACTTAAGTTTCTTGAGCTGCCCTTCTTGTCTTGCAAAATCTTTTCTTCCTTTATTAAAGCATTAACGAATGAAATTCCAATATTGTAGTTCATTTTAGAAATCCAGTTTGATACTGCAGCATAACTCGAAGAAGACCGAATTTTGCTCAGCAGTTCCGCTGCAGTGTCTAACTTTGATAAACTTAATGGAATTGCAGACTCGAGAGACGCTGAAAATGGAATTTTTGAGAGCAACGCAAGTTGAAGTTTCTCAGATCCGCGCTCGCCTTGTGGTAAATAAGACTGCTTGTATTCACCGTACAAGAAGGGGTAGTCGAACCCGAATGTATTCCAACCTGTTAAGATATCCGGATCGCACGCAATAACAAAGTCCCGAAATCCTTCAAACATTTCTCGACTTGTAGAAAAATGATATAAACTCATCATGGATTGTTCTTCTTTTTCCTCTGCCTGAATTGCAGTAGAAGGATTTTGTTCAGAGACGCAAAACATGACTCTTTTAATAGAGCTTAAAGGGGATCCATAAAACCACAAGGAAATGCCAATGTAAATTGTATTGTCGCCCTTTAAAAAATCTGGAAAGGATCCGTCGTCAGAATACATTTCTCCGTCAATGGAACCGATGAGCAAAGGCGCAATTCGGTTATCAGTAATTGGAGCCGGAGCAATCTCAGAAACATCGCACTCGATTTCGATTTGGCAGTTCGAGAATCTGGACGCCCAGTTTGACTGGGCAAAGGAAAGTGTCGTGTCCTTCGATTTTTTCAGTAAAACCCAATCAGACAGCGTAATTCCCAAATCATTACAAAACCGTGAGTTCGGCTTAATTTGTACATCGACCAAGTCAAGAATTAATGAATTTCGCTCGCGATTGAAGGATGAAGGCTTACACTTGTTCGCAGCCTTAGTGGCCTCTGCAAATGAATCGAACGATATTTTTGCAAAAGAAAATGTTCGAGTCTTGCTGGCATCCGAAGGATCGGGCTGCCATCCATAAAACTTTTTCTTGTTCTCCAATGTCACAATTATTCTGCCGCTTTTTGGATCCGCAAGATTTTTTTCAAAGTAGGATTTAAGAAGCTTGACTTCGCTTTCTGATAAGTTCTCTCGGACCTGAACACGAATCCAAGGCCTATAATTTTTTACTGATATGCATATGCTGTTCCCTTCTAAATTTGATCCAAACAAGACAATTCTTGTCAACAGATTTTCGTTTGAATCTGAATCATCGTCGACTATATACTCGCTTGAGTCTTCGTATCGAGACGTTTTTGAATCGCCTTCATTAAATTTCATTTGGCCGTTTTCATAATCGGCACAATGTACGTGAAGAAGCATGAATTGGATGGAAACATCTTGTGCTTTTGTATGTAACCCTAAAATTGAAGGAGAAACAGCAGGGCGAATAGACTCTCCCAGCTGAATGTGAGTTTGAGCTGCCATTTTTTGATTTTATGATTATAACCATAAAAAAAATAAAATAATTAAATAAATACAATGTTTGCTCTTTTAAGCCGAATTGGATATGACAAGGCTTCTTCAGATCTAATTACTGACATATATAACGCAGTAAAGAAGACAAACAATGCTTTTTACATGAGGGATCCAGAAACTCCTAAAATTGGTGGCGGAGGATTTGTTTTTTGTGAAGACCCCGAAGTAGACGAAATTAAACGGGAATTAAAAATTCGGGTCGAATCAGGAACTGCACTAGCTTTGGGTCTTAGAAACGTCCAACATTTTTTAAAAAATTATGAAGACTTTGTTACCGTAAACTTTACATATTTTGAAAACAAAATATATGGATGCTCTGAACAACGTTTGAATGACGAGAACAAGATAAAGACACGATCTATGACTATTTTTGAAAAAACGTTGAGCGATTTGAAAGAGGATTTTAGAATTCAACTAGTAGAAGATGCAATGATTTAAAAATAATAAATAAAAAAGAAAATGGCTTTTGCGATTTTAGAATTCAATTAGTAGAAGATGCAATGATTTAAAAATAATAAATAAAAAAGAAAATGTCTTTTGCTAACCCTACACGATTGATTGAAAACGTTCCGAGATTGAGGCATCTCGCAGAGTCAAAAATGATTTCTTTTGAAGGCTTGTCAAGGCGTATGGACGTAATCCAATTTATGGACAAGTCGAAGAATGTTGCGGTTGGAAAGGGCGCCGGCGAACATTTGGCTTCTCATGTAGATGAAGACGAAGATTTAGTAGACAGGTCTGGATACAAGGATTTTGTGAAAAACAATGGCCGAAAAGTGCTTTCAAATTTTTTTCCAAGTGTTGTAAAAGTAGGAGGACGATTGTATCCGTCAGTCGAGCACTCGTTTCATGCCGGAAAGGGATACTTGATTAACTCTGCAAACTCACTTAAGGAGGCTGAAAAGTTTGAAGTGGGTGGTGAATATGAAACTATTGAAGGAGCAAAATTGAAAGGAAAGGGGGGAAAACGAGGAGGATTAAAGATGAATGAAAAACAGGTTAAGGATTGGGACAATGAGTCTGTCAAGGTAATGAAGGAGGCCATTTCTTACAAGTATAAAAATGACAGCTTGTTCCATAAAGTTTTGAACGATACAGGAAAGGCTTTATTAATTCACGCGATTCGAGGGAAGCTAGAAACAAGAATATCAAAAATCTTGATGGATTTACGAGACAGAGACACTTCATTATATGAAACGAGAACAAAAAAACGAAGTCGGAGTCGAAGCCGCAATACAAGTCGCAGCAAAAGTCGCAGCAAAAGTCCAAAACGATCAAGAAATTTTCCGAACGAAGCGACAGAGGAAGAACTTCAAGAGTATTATGAATGCATGACAAGATAAAAGAAAAAAGAAAAAAAATGTCGAGATCAATGAAAAGATCGCCCTCGCGGCGTGCCCTGCGTGCCCGCAAAAATCGCTCAAGATCGCTTTTTTCTGACAAAAAATCAAGATTAAGAAAAACTTCTCGATACGCAAAAAAGTCAGCACTGTTAAGGGGTGGATCAACTTCACAAGACCAATTAAAATATATTGAAAATAATTTTACAAAGTTTACTTTTGATACTGCTGAAGTTTTAGGGTTACGTTTATTAGATAATAGAATATCCAATAATCACGTGAAGCCTATTTACGATCTTTTCTTATGGAATAATAAAGACTTTGAAAATACGTATTACGATTGTATTAAATATTATTCGCTTATAGTACAGGGTGCATATGAAAAATACAATATTTTCAGAAATTTTAAACTTGATTATAATGGAGATATATTAACTTTTAAACAGATAGAAGCTGTTATTGAAGATAAACAAGGAACATTTTTCAAATATAAAGAAGAGAATCAATTTTTGAAATTTGAATTAAATTCAAACTCTAATTTAGCAATATACATACCTGTATTTAAGACATCTGGCGTTGACGGATTTCAAATTGGTGGAAAATGTTTTTTGGCCACATGGAATAAAAGTTACAAATTTATATCACCGATTGTGTCGGGAGAAAATGTAAAATATATGTTGATTGATTTTTACAAAACAATTGATCCTAAAACTGGAACTACTAAGTCAGTTTTAGACTTAGTTGAACGAAAAGAGTATTTACGCAAAAAGGTTTCGAAAGAATTGCAAGATTCAATAGATTCTAAAAAAAAATATGTAATAACTAAGTGGGAATTCGACACATATGTTTCGCTGGGAATCTTAAATAGAAAAGCTTTTGATGCATTTCAAGGACCCAATTTTCAATTACTTTTTGAACTTAAATAAAATAGATTTAAATTCCTTTTCTTTGCTTCTTCTTTTTTCTGTTTCATCTTCGTCGTCCATAATGGAGGATTACGAAATTGCAGTATTTGAATATTCAGATTTGTATGACGGTGAATTCATAGTATCGAAAGGTAAGGTTCTTGACGCTTTCATGAAAAAATACGAACGTTACTTTCCGTTGGAATATTATGACAAAAAGGATATTGGACTTACGAAAAGCAGATTGTGGATGTCGTACACGGACAATTCAGGCGGAGATAAACCCATGACTCTCTTTCTTTTTGGATTGATAACGGAAGATCTTGTAGCCGCAATCAAAGACAAGGTAGAGATTTATTATAAATGTTTTTGCGGAGATTGTGGAAAGGAAATTCAAGTTGATAACTGGGCGCTTTGTGAAGTGTGCCGAAATATTTAGTTATACTTTTATAGTTTTCAAACAGTCAATCCAAAACTATTTATCCACGCATTTTCCCCGCTCGAATCACAAAAACGATCAATCAAAGCTTTGCACTTTTCATACGGATACGAATTTACTTCGTGACTTGGCCTTCCCCTGTATTCCGCAAAGGTCATTAAAGTAAAATCGCAGCGTTTTAGTATATCGACAATTGCAGACATGACGGAAAGTTCGGACGGCATCGCAGTTTTAGAAAAGTCTTGATTATGAAAATGAGTTGAAGGAAAGGGCAAGGAAGAACAAGTCGAGCAAGAGGAAGATCTCGAAAATGCCCTCAAAAAATCCTGTTCAAGAACAAACGGTCTCTCCTCAAAAGGAGCAGCACAGATAAATGCAACTGCACATGAAAAAACATCAGCTTCCATTTGAGTAAATGCCACATGCTGGGTCGCATAGCTCAAAAGGATTCGGCATAAATGAGCATCCGACACCATAAGACAATTCCAAACAAAAGAGTCAGGAAAATTATGAATTGATTTGAGTTTTAAAATACCTTCGACAATTGCAATCTTGGCATTTTTCTCGTCTCGAAGACTTGAATAGTACATTGAAATGTCTCGTCGAATAAAGTCGAATTTTACAACGGAAGAGTCCGCTGAATAGTTTGTAGATCCAGAAGGGGATAAAGAATACATTCGAATATCGCTCAATAAAACGAATTTATGTGCGTTTGTTGAAGATAAAGAAGGAGGAGAAGAAGGAGTGGAAGAAGAAGAAGGAGCAGAAGCAGGAGTAGGAGTAGGAGTAGGAGGAGGAGCAGGAGGAGTAGGAGGAGAAGGAGGAGGAGGAAGAATAGCTGAAAGTTTTACAAGATAATCCATTGCTTGAATTTTATGAAAAGCGGTATCAAAAGTATGAAACTTTAATGTGACAATGTCTTTCATAAGAGGACGTAGATCAGGATCGAGCTGCAAACACGATAGAGCCAATTGATCTAAATCGTCAAGTTTAGACGAGGAATTAAGAAAAAAACATGGACTCTCGCACCCCTCGTTACATTGATGTTCAAGAAGCATTCTGCGATGAGCAGACATGAAGACATTGCATAACGGAATTTTAGGAGGCACTGACATGTTTCCCAGAGCTCGAATTCCTTCAACAGTATCAAATGCATCAATTTCGCCACAAGATGGTCGTCCAACTCGATCCCATATGTTTTGAAGAACTAGAGAATCATTTCCTTCGTCTGCATCGATAAATCCAAAATCACAAAAGTGCTCTCCACATAAAAGTTCAAACACAATAGTTCCAAAAGACCACACGTCTGCCTTGTTTTCGTAAGAACATCGCAAAAAAATTTCCGGTGCTCTAAATGGAGCTGTTGTAACCCCCGGATCGCGGCTTTTGGTTCGAAATGTAAGCATGCCGTAGTCAATAATGTCAAGTATAAGATTGCCTTCCTTAATAGAAAGAACAATATTTGCAGGCTTCAAGTCCCGATGAATACATTGTAGGTTTGTATGAAGGTTTGAAAGCTTCTTTGCTAATTGCTCGACAATCGCAGATACAATACGCCTGGGAATAAGAGTTCGGGTTTGTGCCGCCCTCGACATTAATGCCTGTAAAGTAAAGTCACCAAGGGGAAGAGAAATCCCAATTCCAAGAAGATTTTCTTCGCAGACATTGTCGTCGCACGTTTTGAGGCCGTACTTATGAAGAGTGCCTGCAGCAAACAAGACAACTCCTAATCTCTTAATTCCACAATTTCTCGAGCTTGACGCCCACAATTCTCGTAAAATAGACACCATGTTCTCCTCGAAAAACTTGCAGTTAAATTCGAAAGGCATAATTTTTATTGCAACAAAAGCAGAACCAAAGAATTCTCGAGATCTGCACCTATAGACTGTTCCATATGACCCCTTGCCAATCTTCTCAAAGACTTCCATTGTCTTTAAAGTGGTCTTCAAATCAAGAATAAAAAAAATAGCAGTTTTTGATTTTTGGTAATATATGAATTGCAAATAAAAAAAAACAAACTTTTTTTTTTAAAAAAAAAAGAGAAAGAAAACAAAATGGGAAGCATTCTCGCTCCTGCTTCGAGCGCTCTCGGAGCATTAGGGGGGGTGGCGTCGGGCCTCTCCCAAATTGTTCAAAGAACGTTGCAATTAGTAGCCGCTCCATTCGCCCTTATTGGAAATACTGCCGGAGCTGCTGGTTCTGTGCTTGCAGGAGGTGAAGTCGCAGTTTCCAGCACAATTGAAAGTCCTGTTCAAAGTAACGAGGCCCTTCAAGGTGGAGAGCAAGCTCTTGGTGGAGATTCTGCTCTTGTTGGTGGTGGCGAGACATCGGCCCTTGTTGGTGGAGAGACACCGGCTCTTGATTCGTCTCTTGTTGGTGGTCAGTCAACAATTGTAGAAGCCCCAGTCTTTATACCTTTACAAAACCAATTCGGTATGTCAGGAGGCGCAAGGTCAAGAAAGAGAAGAGCGTCGTCACCTAAAATGAAACATGGAAGAAAAGGAACTAGAAGTAAAAGCAGAAGTAGAAGAAGCGGTGGTAAAAAGAAGATAACACAAAAGAGCAAAAGCAGCAAAAGCAAGAAGGCGAGTCCTCGGCGTCACCGCATGTAAATATTAAGTTGAAAAATCCAGTTATAATACTCCTAATCCTCTTATACCATAAGCAAATCAAACAAATGAGATTTTGTCTTGTATCGACTCACACGGATCAAACCATTGGGTATAGCAAGATCGCAGGAAATTTGCTAAAACAATTGTCTAAAAAATCTAAATTAAACAAAGATAAAGATGTTCAGATTTTTCATTTTGGCTTTCAAAGACACGCTGCGCGCGCAAATTTAAAAAAAGTTCCAACTGGAGTAAACAGTTACGATGCTGCAATTAACGAGGATCCGAAAGAAGAAGGATTCGGCTACAATAAATTTAAGGAGTATCTGGACATGGTTCGACCGGACGTGGTCATGATTTACAATGATATTTTAACGATTTCAAAATTTCTTGACTCCATGATGACGGATCCTACACAAAAAACTCAAGATTTATCGTCATATAATGTAACTCTTAAACCAAATTTTAAACTGTGGCTTTACTTGGACGTAATGTACACGGGAATGCATCCAGCTTTACTCAAAAAAGTTTTTGAGATAACAGATCGCATTTACGTGTTTTCAGAAACCGCGAAAAAGCACATGAAAATGTATGAGGACGCGATGTATGGTAAATTGCCAGAAATTCGTGTTCAAGAACATGCGGTTGACGAAGCAGTTTACTTTTCGCCAAAGGAGACAAAGTTTATTAATAGAACCTTGTTAGGAGTTCCGAACGATGGAATTGTGTTTTTGAACTGTAACCGAAACTCCGGGAGAAAACGTTTGGATACTTCGGTCATGGCCTTTGCAAGACTTCTTGGCCGCTTTAGAGACTCTAAGGAAAAGGACAGTAACTTTAATGTTCCAGATGTCTATTTCGTCTTCGCGACTGGTGGAGTTACTGGTAAACCCGGAAATCCTTCTTTTTACGATATTCCGAGAATGTATATGGAAGAGTTGAAGAAATTAAGCTTTAACTTGAATGAAGAAATTTGGAAAAAGAAACTTATTCTAATTGACACAAACGTCAATATTATTAACGATGAAGGTATGAATGAACTGTATAATTTATGCGATATTGGTGTGAATACCAGCAATGGAGAAGGATTTGGTTTATGCACGTTTGAGCACATGGTGGCAAACGGCGCAGCCCAAATTGTCACTGACGTTGGTTGCTATTCGGAATACTTGTCCGGTCCGCTTGGACAGGACTCGCCTCTTGGCTTAATCGTAAAGAAATCAGGCCATGGATACTTTGATGTGGGCCAATGTGCCTTCGGATTCGAATACCCCGTATTTGATGTAAACGACGTTGCGGATTCTTTCGAAAAATGTGTCTTGAATTTGGACGAGTGGAAGAGTAGAGCGAGACTTGTGAAGAAAATTTTGAAAACCTGGGAGGATGCGACGGAGGGGTTGTGGGATGATATTTTGAAGGAATTCAAATAAATAAAATTACTTTAAACATTGTTTTTTTGCTTCCTCTAAAATTTTCGCGTCCTTATTGCATTCTTCCCATTCGCCATACTGATACGTAATTTTCTCTGTCTTATGATTAAGATAATATAATGTTATAACTGATTGATTCAAATGATCAGATCCCACCCAAATACCATGCAAGCCTGAAATTTCAATTAGTTTTTTTCCACCTCCAAATATACGAACTAGTCTAGACATTTTTTCTTTGGTGGTTGTTTGTTTTTACTACTTACGACGACTTGATCTTGATTTTTTCTCTCTTGATTTTAAAAATTTACCACCCTTCTTCTTATAAATTTTATCAGCCTTTATAGCTTTCCACGCAGCATAAGGTCCAGGCTCTCTCTTGACGGAACTAAGAACTTTTTGCCAAAGCTGGGGATTTGATTTGGGTACGGATTTCCAACCGCCTTTAAAGAATCTATTTTTACGACGAAGAAGACGAGAGCGAGAGCGGGATTTTCTTTCTTTTCTTAAACCGCCTCCTCGTAAAGAAGGACCATTCTCATTTTCAAAATATTCATTTACTGTATCTGATAAAACATTTTGACGACTCTCGTATTCAATCTTATCCTCTTCTAACATATTTTGATATATTTTAGGAGACATTGGATCATTCTTGTACTGAAGAGCAATGTACATTAACATTCCTCGTTTTTCTGGAGTCATTTTATCTTTTGTTAAAGTCTTGTTATCTATATTCATAAGGCCTATATTATAACCTAAATTTATTGCAGTATCCACAATTTCTTTATATTCAGAATCTGGAAGAGTCCTAAGGTCAATACTCGTATCAAATAGTGCTTTGATTATTGAATTCTCAGAATGTTGTAAAGTTTTACGAGCAAAAAAGCGAAGACCAGGCATGCAGACTCGAAATTTTGCAAGCAATGTTTCGGTGTGTGGTCCGCACGTTTCGTCTTCAAAGACAGGATATACATATGTAATTAAAGTAGCTTTCAATCCATACATTTGCGCAACTATATTTACAGTGTACATGTCATTTGACCGGTCACTTGGATTGTACGTTCCACAGAGGCTGAGATTTTCCTTTAGCCAATCATCATTCATGTCAGTTTCATCTGAAATGTCTAGAGTACTTACTACGACACTAGTTAATACGTCTTCACTTGAGCTATAACCAAAATAGTACTTGATAGAATCAATTTTGCTTTCAACCGAAGTTAGTTGTGGTGCGTAAGTTTCAATAAATGAAATTAATTCTTTGCGCTTATCGCCGTTCGTTTTTAAACGACGCACCATATCAAAGTCGCCACGTTTAATATCGCTTTCTTGCAAAAAATAAGCATTTCTTACTCCTGCTAAAAGTCCAACTAATTGAACGCTGCATTCGAACTGCTTTTGGTCAATCATTTTTACTTTTGTTTTTTATTTGTAAAGAGTGTGAGAAAAAGGAAAAAGGGAAGGGGAAGGAATATAAAAATTTACGTTTTCACAACTATAATCTATAATAAAACAACCAGTAATCTTACATGCGGCGCGAACGGGAGCGAGAGCGCGACTTGGGCTTGTGGCACACCCCCGTGCCTCTGCGCGTCTTGCCGCGCTTGCACTTGGCGCCTCCTTCTACGACTTCGACTTCGCCTCCTTCGATTATTTCGACCTCTCCGCCATGCATTTTCCGAGAGCGGCTCTTGCTCTTAGACTTGCGCATTGTAGGGCTCATGCGGGCCAGAACGTTCTTGCAATGACCAGTGGACTTGCTGCGCTTCTGGTACTTCTTGCACGGCTTCTTGGCACCGCCTTCGACTACTTCGACCTCGCCACCCTCGATGACCTCGCCACCATGGATTTTCCGAGACTTTGACTTGCGCATTTTAGGGCTCATGCGAGCCAAAACGTTCTTGCAGCGACCCGTTGACTTGCTGCGCTTCTGGTACTTTTTGCAAGGCGTCTTGGCGCCGCCTTCGACTACTTCGACTTCGCCCCCTTCAAAATCAACGTCTCCTCCACGCATGCGAGTCAGTCTTCCAGACGCGCTACGCTTCCAGGGGCTATGGCTACGGCTACGGCTTCCGCTGCGATTTCTGCAGTGGCCTGTAGCCTTGCTACGCTTTTGATATTTTTTGCATCTCTTTAAACCTCCTTCAAGTTCGACCATGTCGGACATTTATTATATTTTATATAAAGGAGGAGGAGAAGTTTCTTTTTTCTTTTACTACAGTGTGTGATATAGGAAGTGATAATTAATTTGTTTTTTTTTCAAACCTTTTTTTTTATTAAGAAGCCTCCGACTCACTATCTCCTCCAACCTTGCGCTTCTTGCCGACTCCCGCCGATGACTTCATCTTCTTCATATCGACCCTGGACTCCTGCGGAACCTCTTGCGCAGAGGAAGACGAAGAAGAAGACGAAGAAGAAGAAGAAGAAGAAGAGGGAGGAGTCGCTGGCTTCGGGTCGGTCAAAGGAGACTTATCCTTCTCGGACGTCTTGGACTTCTTTGACTTGCTTTCATCGACAACCATTTCAACCACGTTCGATTCGCCAGCCTCAAGCTTGACCACCTTGGAATCCTTCTTGGCTGCAGCAGCAGAAGCAGCAGAAGACGAAGACCGCTTGGATTTCTTTGGCACCTTGTTGGCCTCGGCAAGCCGCTGCTGAAATAGGGTCATGACGGTAAGCGCATTCTCACCAAAAAACTTCTTGGACAGGTACACTGCCTGCTCGCGGCTCTCGACGCTCTTGGCCACGAGGTCACGGATGGCATCGCGCGCCTGGGTGACGTCCTTGACGAGATCATCGCCATACTGCTTCGCAAGAAGGTCGCCATAAAGTCCGCTGATTGCATATTCGAGGACCTGCGCCTCCTTAGATGAGGTAGAGAAAGTGGTAGAGTCCATCTGGATAGTTTGGGATGAAGTGGGTAAGGTCTAGATAAAAAGTCAAGTTTTGTTGTTTTTTATTGTTTGACTTGTTTTCACACATTTAAGGAATTGACCCATTAAAAAATTATAAAATGAACGCATTTTGTCATTTTTGTAAAAAAAACCTTAAGACCACACATGAAATCACAAAACCAATAAAAAACATGACTTCCAGTCGATTGCAAAGAACGGAATTGAATACAAGTGTGTCTAGACCATTCCAGCTTCCTCCCTTCAAAAACTTTGTATAGTAATACGGCCGTCTCTCGTATTCAGATGCTGTCGAACAAACATCGCATGGAACCAGATTTTCAAATGGAAGTATCTCAATCGTCATTTGGTTTTCACTTTTTGCCTTTTTAACTGCCCTCGAAATGCATGCAAGTCCTGTTTGCTCGCTTATTATATTGTGAGGAAGAATGACCCAGGGTGGTAGCTTTTCTATGCATTCTCGTAAAACAATAAGCCAAAACGGATTTCTGGCTGTCGACGCCATGAAAAAGTTTGTGAAGTGTCCCGCAAAGTTTTGAGGAGCTTTTAGTAAGTATACTTTTGCTTCAAGTTCTGTTTCATCTTCTTCTTGTCCTTCTCTATAAGACGACATTGATTTTGTAAAAAGGTCGTCGATTGGAGCGATAAACTCAATGTCGAGATCGGAATACACTCCGCCATTTACGTACAGAAAGCAGTAGCGAATAAAATCAGCCCTTTGAATTGGAAACTTAAGTTTTGTATAAAAGTCAATGTATTCCGGAAAATGTTTTTCGACAAAGGCTCTATTTTCATTGTCATCAAATAAGACGTGCTTCCATGATGGCATGAAGGTCTTTATGGACTCTGGGGAAGTTTTCCACTTTTCGGGGACTGAATGAGTTTTCCATGTTTGAAAAATGATCCGAGGAATGCAAAGTTGTTTCATTTTGTTTTCCGATACATAAATAACGGAAAAGAGAAAACTTTAATGCATTTGAACACCTATTTTTCGTCAGCAGAAAGTGTGCCGATAATAGTTGCAGGGAGTCCTATAACTTGCTGGAGCGGAGAATTTCCAATCAGATAACTCACAAAGTTCAAAAAGTACTTTAGAAACGTAAAGACAATGAATAGAGGAATATTAAAGGGAAACGGAAGAAGCATTTTTCTTATTTGCTAGGATAGTTTGCAATTTTTAACATTCATCCTCAGAAACCGGAACTACAAACCCATCGTCAGCGTAACCCCGCATCTTCCTCCTCTTCCTCTTTCCCTTTTGTTGGTTCTTGCATTTTTCTTCTTTCCCCAAAGACCTCTTCCCTTCATCCGATGAAGAGGAAGAAGAAGCAGAAGAAGAGGAAGAGGAAGAAGAAGAAGAAGAAGCAAAAGAAGAAGAGGAAGAAAAAGAGGAAGAAGAAGAAGAAGAAGAAGAAGAAGACGAAAAAGCTGCTCCTGCTGGAGACCTCCGTAAAGGAACGACAGGTCCGTCCTCCTCGTCTTCCTGGTCTTCTTCCTCCTTTTTTTTGTCGTTCAGTGCTGACATAATCGCTGTTGTACTCAATTTAATTTGACGATTTTGAATAAATGCGGCCTTGGATTCATACTTTCCTTCCATTTCGTTTTCGCACGATTTGCAGATCCACAAACCCTCAGGCACGGCCGTCAATGGCGGAACAAGGCAAGTCGTGTGCCAAAGAGAATTACATCCGTCACAAAGAATCAGAAGCCCACCGTTCTTGCAAGCCTCGCACGCATCAGTCTCTGCAGGCTCAATGGCGCCAATGTTGTCATCTTGCTGGATAACAGATACAGCGTCCTCCTCCAACTGGAACTGCAATTGAAGCGCTATCAGTTCATCGCCATCAACAACATGCCGCTGCACTTGGCGCGGAACAATTACAAGACCAACAAGAATTGCAACGAAAGGAGTAGAGGAAGAGGAAGATGATGAGGAAGATGAAGATGATGAAGAAGAAGAGGAAGAGGATGGGATACGAACAAGTTCATTCTCAAATCGAAGCTTTGGACGCCTTGACATTTCAATGATGCGCCTCTCCTGGAATTCCATTGCTTTGCTCAACGAAAGCCTTTGAATTTTGCGAATCTCGTCGACACGGGCTCTGCACTTGCAGCAAGTCGATGACTTGGCGCACCATTCAGAGATGCAGGTATAGCAGAAACAGTGACCGCAGTCTACTTTGCCGATGAATTCCTCGTCAAGTAATGGAGACAAGCAAACAGGACATTTCTCTTCCCCGCCCAAGTCATCATCAGGGAAGTAACTGCCAAGGACGCTCGACATTCCTTGACGAGCCACTTTGAAATGTTAAAGGTAAAAGTTTGTATATAGCGAAAAATTTTTGCAATGCTCACCAAAACACGAATTAAAATAATTAATTAATTAATGTATTTGTGACCAAATTTTTTTTAGTTCTTCTAGTTCCTGATTGCTCAACCAAAAATCTACTCTCTGAGTTTTAAAAATACGGTCAAGTAAATTTGACGCGTTAAAGCACGTAGAAATAATTTTGACCTTTATCTCAAAATTTTTTGATTCCATTTTTTCCATGTCATCATAGTAATTCTTGCTTGAATCTATCATTGAGAGAAGCTCAAATTTAATTGAGCTGTTTTGTAGTTGTGCAGATGAATATTCATTTAATTTCGACAAGCGATCATTAAAACACTTAATTTTCTTTAAGACGATGTCTAATGTGTAATGTGGCCTAGGTGGAAAGGGAATTTCGTTTTCTTTAAGTGTCCATATTCGCTTAGGCAATATTGTTCGTTTTGAATTTGCACACGAATTGTAAGGAGTCATTACAAAGGAATAAGCCTCCATGTTTTTTGAATTACAACTATTTTCTGAATTAAAGTTAATTAGCCATAATCCAATAAGCGATAAAACTCAAAAACATAAAGCTTAGTAGTCAGGTCTCTTATTTTGGAGGAGCAAGCAAGATGAGTGTATTGTCATTGTGTACAATCTTGTACCTTGTGCTTTACAAGGAAGTTTCTAATGATTTTTTTCACAAGAACGAAAAGAACATGACCCTTCCAAATTGGACGTACGAGACAAGCCAGAAATGCTTTAAGAAGACATCTGGATACAGCAGCATTACTTTGATCGCACATAAAGAGGCGAATCGCAACGTTTGCGAAGACGAAATGCCTATATGCCATACCGTATGCCAAAAATGCGTGGGGAAGACGGACTCGTGGGATTCGATAATGGACCATTATGAAATGAGCAAGTATAAAATTGAACCCAAGGGAGCTCTTTTGCTTGATACATGTCATTTGCAATGTAATCGAAAGTGCAACTTTGATTACCTAGCTGGCGAAGAGGATAATCAAAGCCTCTGCAGTGATTTGGGATGGGTGTTTGATGAAGATGATTAGACATAATATTTGCAACAAAAACAAATAAAAATGATTACAAATACAAACTGTCCTCCTTATCCACAAACACCAAAAACAATTACAAGTGAAATTGAAAATATTTTGAACAAAAATACTGTTGAGGACTTGCATGAATTTATTAAGAGAAGAAAATGTCTGAATTCTTGCAACCTCACGTTAGTTTACTTATTCCATATTGTCCAATCCGCAGGCATTCTTGTAACAACAATTGCAGCCGGATATGACATGAAGGAGCTTATTTGGGTAGGAGTTGGCCTTAATGTGGGAGCTTCGCTTTTAAATGTTTTTGAGAAAACCAACAATGGAATTTCAAAACATCTTCTTAAGGATATTAAATCTATTCGCGAAGGAACGTATGTTGATGAATCCGAATGTGTGGATGAAAAGAGTGACAAGGAAAAAGGAGAAAAAGAAGAAAAGGACGGAAAGGACGAAAAAGAAAAGAGTCTTTTATTTTCTTAAAAAGGAACTTAGCCCTAAAAGCTTAACCAATCCCAAAATAAAATGAATAAAGATATTTTGACAAAAATAAATGCTCAACATTTTATCGAACAAAGGTTTTGCATTCAATCGTATGATCCTTCAAAAATAAAACTAGCAAATTTAGATGCAGGAACAGGTAACTTTACACATAAAAAGTGGGTTGATGGAACTGTTTTTCTAGTATATGATAACACCTATGAATTTATTTACAATGTAGACAAGGAAGAATTTGGGGAATGGTTAGGGCATTTTGAGGATTGCTGTCGAATGAGTTGTGATTACTATGGTTGTTCAACAAACTACAAGTAGCTATTGTTCAATCCATCCTACTTGTTCGTCGCTCGTCATACGCATTTCGCACCCTCGAAGAAATTTCCCAGCATTATCAAAAACGAGCCGAAAGCGCGTTCGTCCAAAATGCCGATCAACGCCAATCTTGTTTGTCAGCAAAACAAATTCCGAGCCGACTTGCTCAATAGTTCCACGCAAAGTTTGCCTTCGCGAAACATCAAGAGGAGTTATTCCGTGCCTGTAGATTAATTTTTCGTTGAATGTATCGCGAACCAATTCGCCAGAAAATCGAGAAGAAGAGGAAATTATTGGAGGTCCAAATAGACGAAAGGGATTGAAGAGATCGGGATTGTATGAGCGCAAGTACATTGAAGAATATTTGCCCGACGCAATCAACTCGTCTGCTGCTGCTGCGGATGGTGGGGCTGCAAGTGATTCGGATGAGGAAGAAACAGAGGCAAATGCAGA
>Ga0214170_1000369_pt1 | contig 16921 bp, 25 predicted proteins | sample TroBogEpilimnion_2_FD_153008 | JGI IMG/M metagenome (GOLD analysis project Ga0214170, IMG submission 153008) | Freshwater microbial communities from Trout Bog Lake, WI - 27JUN2007 epilimnion | ecosystem: Environmental > Aquatic > Freshwater > Lake > Epilimnion/Euphotic zone | place: Trout Bog... | reverse complement strand
TCAAGCCAGTATGCAGTGGATTGAAAGTAGATAATAAAAAAAGGACCCGAAGGTCCTTTTTGCTTTTATAGTATCAGCCTACTTAATAGCTATGCTAGAATTTACTTTTTTGTACCTGAATTTACAAAACCGTAAAACTTTTCAGCCGCTTCCATGATCTTTTCCATTCCTGGAAACTCTGGCATGTCTACTTTGCTGACAACTTGTCCAGTTTTCTCATCACGAGCAACTGACATTTCCCAACCCTTGAACTTCATATGATATTCTTCTAGTACAGCATCTTTAGCCATGGCTAGAACATCTGTACGGATTTCATATCCATTCTTGTTAAATTTAACTTCTGGTAGCTTTGGAGTAAAATCAGACATTATTTTGCTCCTTTTGCGAATGGGTTTTTAACAGTTTTAACTAGAGTTTCTGCAAGTGTAAGAGTCGTGTCAACCCAACCTTGATATAACTTAGTTTGTGCTTCGATTAGATTTACTAATTCTTTTTGGATTTCTTTGTCAGTAACGAATGTGTTAACGATTGTCTTTTTACCAGCTTGAATGGTATCGATTGCTTGATTAAACATATTTTTCTCCTTGTGTGTGTATGTTTGTCTATACATTGCTGTATAGTATTATTATATATCTCTTTTTACGCAAATGCAACTAATTTAGGAATGCGTTTGCTCATATAGTCTATGACTGCTAGATTTCTATCAGCAACTTCTTCCACATAAGTATAGGCGTCAGCATGTGGCAGTTCTATAGTAGCCAGTGTTTCACCCATCGCATTTTCCATTATAATACCGTATTTGCTACACAAATGCTTGATACGACTGTTAGTGCTTAGGCACACCATACAGCCTTTAAGTATATTGTGTGTACGGCAGTATTGGATACAACGCTTCATCAGCCTGTTTCCCATGCCCTGTCCTTGATACTCTTTGAGAACTGAAAAAGCCAGTTCCATCTCGCCTTCTAGGCTAACATGCCCTACAGCAACAAATTCTAATTGCTCGTTTTCTATAGCAAAAAGAATATGTTTACGAGGGTTGGTTTCAAACTTGTCACAAAGTGCGTCCAGGACGTAATCGCTAATTGCATAGCCAAACCGTAGTACCTTAGATTCTGCGTCAAGAGATTTAAGGTGCGTACGATATTTGGCATACTCGTGTGGAAGTACACGGCGAACTGTAGTAAGCATTGATTAAATCCAGTGTTGGCCTTTGAGTATAGCTTCTGCACGAGCTTGCTGAACGGCTTTAATGATTTCGTAAAAATCTCTAATAAATTTACGCATTTTTAAAGTCCCCTTGCCCAATAGAATGTGTTTCTATTAGTTTCGTATTCTTTGGTTAAACGATCTACGTCTGCGGCGTTTTGTGGATTGTTTGATACGATGTAATACTCTAAACCGCTACCGTAAGTTTGTGGTTTACTGAACGAATTTTCTAGGTTTTTGACCCAGTTTGATATGGTTTTTAACATTTTGTGTTCCTTTTAAGTGTATGTGTAATATCAGTAGAAACGTTATCAGTGTTTCTACTGAGTATTTAGTATAATACATGTTACGGTTAGATTAATCAAGAGGTTTGATTTTATTAAAAGTTTCCGTTACAATAGTAATAAATACATCAAAGAGAGAGTCATGCGTAAAAGCACCCGAAGCATCCTACAAGAACTTAGCGATATTGGACTTAGTCGAGACACAGATCACGTCATAGAAAGCCGCGGATCTAATATTATTGCCAGTGCTGTTAATTTGTTAAGCATGATTCGCGAACATTATGACGTAGAAACTGCCGCAGAACTAGAGCGCAGATTCATTAATTCAATCAAATCCAGCGATGCGACCAAGTTTAAACGTGGTATTAAGCGCATCCAAGAAGGTAAAGAATAGTTCTCCAAAATAGAGCATATCAGCACTATTTTTTCCAAAATCTATAAATAATATTACAAAGGCTTTTTAGGAAAGCCGTTCGCAGAGTGCGAACAGTATGGTATATTAGAGGAGAATTAACATGCCATCATTACTAGGTACATACGTCGCGGCCAACTATGGTCGTATGACATCGTTAGACACATACGGTGGTTTAACATACAACAACTTCGGAACACGTAACTTAGCGTTCTTGAAGATTTCAGCTAACAACTCAGGCCCCTCAACAACAGTTCTAGACTTCACAGCAGCCGCTGGTCCAGATACTGATGCATCAAACATTTCTGGTTTCGCTAACCAAATTTCAACATTTGATCCAGCAGTTAACCAAACTTCAGCTACTAAGGCATACTTAGACAGCAACAGTTACTTTGCAGTAGCAGTTCGTACACTACAGCAATTTGCTGAAGTTTACATGGTTGGTACACCTTACTCAACAGGTTCTGGTAGTTCATTGACATCAGGATTTATCGTTGCAGTAGCTATCGACACAGCAAGTGACTCAGGTGCAAGCTACACAGTTGGTTCTAAGACAGCTCCAACAGCTTCTAACACTGAAGTAATTGCTTACCCAACATTAGGTACAGCAAGTGCAACTGGTACAACAAACAGCTTTGGTAACCTACAGTATCAATTAGCAATCGCTACAGCTACCCAAGCTACAGCTTCTAGTGCTAACGGTCCAGCAACAGTTACAGCTCAGCCAGCCGCTATCACAGTAACTCAAATCTTCCCATATGGTACAGGTTTAGTTGCAGTTGGTGGTTCAGCTTCAGCAACCTAATAGTAAGTATATTCCTGTTCGGGATAACAAAGTTCGCTTTGTTATATGGGAAGGAGAAAAGCCTAGTTTTACTAGGCTTTTTTTTACGGCTGTTAAATACACGCATGGAATATAAACTCTACACCCTAGTTGACATAACACACACTCGACAACATCGCTCTGAGCCTGGTAAGGAACACCTACGTTGGAAAGAACAAAACTTTCAAACCGTTCTTCAAACTCTAGGCATACGTGCCAATGTTACCTTTGCCCAAGCACCCGATGTAACAGAAGTACGAGGTAGCCTAGTAGGGTTCGACACTGATAAGATCATTAGAGTTTGGCGGTTTGACTTTAATACAGATCGTGATGATTTGTATGAATCAAATGGAGATCCTGTTAAATTCCTAGTAGAAGACTTTACCCTAGTTCCATATATCAGCGGATTAGACGAAGATATGGAACAACAATACGCAGTTTTCAATCCAGAAGATCCAGGTAAGAACATTACCTTCTTTCGCAAATAATACTATCACATTATTATTAAGCAGACGCAATAAATAAGATTGTAGGCAAAATATCACAATTTAGGCACATTACCAATCATACAATAGGCACATGGCTCGGAGCGAGCACTTGACTTACAACATTGGAGAGCCTAGAGATGGCCGTAACAAAAGAAGCGCAAGCACAACTTGCCGCATTACCCGAGCGAGTTGGGATACTAGAAACTAAAGTAGAAAACATCAACGAAAAGTTAGTAGACTTAAAGGATGATGTTAAAGACATGCACGACTGTTTAGATCGCACTCGCGACACAGTGCTAGAGCAGTTGAGTAAAATGACAGACGAATATCGTAGTAATGCTAAAAACTATTATGAGCATGCCAATAAATTAAATGCACAACAATCAGCACAACATGAAGACCTAGCTGACAAGATTGCAGAACTACAAAGACTCAAAAGCAAAGCAATGATGTACGGTATGGCTGTACTAGCATTTGTAGCAGGTGCAGGTTGGCTAAACATGATTAATCTTCCAACTATATTAAAGTTCTTAGGCATCTAATTCTGTTAAATACAGAATGAACGCATTAGAATTCATCGATCCAAATCCCCATCATCATGAGCTTAATCCTGTCATATGGAATGACAAAGCCATGCGCCCGGAAGTGCGCCATCAGCTGTTGAAGATAGCTAAAAATTTTGTTGAATTCTTAGAAGTTCCAAACCTTAAACTCAAAGACGTAACACTCAGCGGATCAAGCGCAGGTTACAATTATAGCGACTACAGCGACATGGACTTACACCTAGTAGTCAACAGCGATGAATTGTTTACCGCACAAAAAATACAATACAACAACACCTACGATTTAAAGATACGTGGTATACCTGTAGAACTCTACGTACAGCCTGTAAGTCAAAAACATCACTCAGCCGGAATCTACTCAGTACTAGACAACAAGTGGATCACCGAGCCTGTGCATGAAGAGCCTACTGTAGACCCTAAGGATATCAAAAGTAAAGCTCGTAGCTATGCAGGTAAAATCAACAGCGCACTACGTAGCCAAAATCTAGCACAATGCAAAGAAACTATGGAAGAGCTCAAGCGTCTACGTAAAGCTGGGCTAGAAGCAGGTGGCGAGCAAAGCGTAGAAAACCTAGCTTTTAAACTACTCAGAGCTAGGGGACAAATTGAAAAATTGCGTAAATACATACATAAACTAGAGAGTGCTGAATTAAGCCTCGGAGAACATAATGAAAATTAAAGACATATTAGGTGAAGACGGTAACATAACAGTCCAAGGCGTAACTGGAGATAAAGCCAAGCTATCCAATGGACAAGAAATAGATGCTAAGACACTAACACCTGACACACAACATCCGGGGCAGTTTACTATGCCACAAATGGATCCAACAGCCATCAAGCCTGGTTCAGTAGTTACATCGGGCGAGCAAACTGAAGACATGCCCAATGATCCACAGCGCACTATTCCTCCAGCTAATGGTACCAACACTATATTTGTCAAACAAGATCCTGCACCATTAATTGGGACTATGATGTCAGACGGTGACGGCCTTGGAGTAACTAGTACAGGTAGAGAAATTGATCCTGCTTATATTCAAGATCCTGCTAACTCTTCAAATAGAGTAGGCTATATCAAGGGCAAGGATGGACAGATGCATCTAGCACTTAATACAGGACATCAATGGAAAGTTGGCCCACAAGCGTACCAAGCAATCACAGGACATAGTTATCGTGTTACCCGAGAAGGTATAGAAGAAGGTAAGCATAAAGATACTATAGCTCAAGGCGGCGGTGATGTGGGCGGTGATGCTACTGACAAATTTATCGATGATGTCAAAGACAAAGAATACGAACGTAAGAACCGCAATCCTGGTTCAGGCAACCGTGGTCCAATCAGTGGTTCTAAGTTAAAAGAAACTGACGAGCTATACAAGTGGCTCACCATTGCTGGTATCAAATGAAAATAAGCGAGCTTTTAAATAGTGTAGATCCTGCCCCCAAGGGCAGTACTTACAGTATCATAGATGGCTTTGAAATATATGCTTCTAGAGAAGAAGTTGACATATTAAAAAAACTGTCAAAGCCTGTTAAACTAGCTAGCCTAAGTGAGCACGACCAATTCAAGATTCAAGCCATGATCCGCAAGTCATTGGTAAGTAAGATTGGTTGGGAAAACCCAATGGTCGTAGCTAATGAAAAAATCAAACAAAACTAAAAAACCCAAAGAAAAAGTCGTCAAAGAGCTGGCACAGCATTTTGAAGAGGACTTTAAAAAGACTTTGCCTATAAGCATACAGCCTAACGGCAGTATAGTTTACAAGGACTATTATATTAAAAAGAACAGCAATGAAAACTGGGCTTTATATAATCGACACAGTCACTATCAAATTAACGAATTTTATCTAAAAACCTGTGCTCTAATGGCGGCTAAAGCCTATAGTATGGTGCAGTTAGAAAAGTTTACAGAAATCAAGCAAGCTGACAATCGCTATTGGGCTAATTATAGCGATACACAAGTATATCGTAAGAATATTAAAACTGCTAAAGATTTTGACAGATACCTTGTACTGTTAAATAAACTTGAACACACAGAATTCCTCGCTGAACATTATAAGGAAGAAATCTCTAGAATGTTTAAGTGGAGTTTTGTATAAATAACATATAGAGCTTAGGGATACCACCATGCAAATTAGAGAATTATCAAAACCAATCACAGCTAAACAGCTGAATGAAAGCCTAGCTAAACAGTTTGGCTACAAATTAAACTTAGAACAGTTTAGTGACGTTCAATTAGAAGATGCACGTAACAAACTACGTACTAAACTAAGTCAGCTAGAGCTTAGTGAAAACTATGATTCTATTAATTCAAGCCCTGACTATCAAAAGACAAAGATCATGCTTGACTGTATCAATACAGCCATTGCAGAACGTGAAGTACAAAACGAAGGCGCAAAACCAGACTTTTTAGATATGGACAAAGACGGCAATAAGAAAGAAACAATGAAGAAGGCTGTTAAAGACAAAGAAAAGAAAAAGAAAATGGAAAGTGTAAATCTAGCCCTATTAGTTAAAAAGGCACGTGAGCATTCAGTTCCAACAAGTTGGATTGAGTCAGCTATCAGTCGTATTAAACTAGGCGAATCAGATTCAGAAGAATTGGCAGCAGAATTAACAACAAGATATGATCTAAGCGAAGGCCAAGCTAATTATATCGTCTACTTAAAAGAAGGCGAACAAACCAAAGCAGAGATCATCATGGCTACTAAAGACATGGTTGATCAAATTACTGGTTGGTATGAAGATGTAGCTCAATTAAAATCTGAGCATCTTCTAGAATTAATGGACTCTATAAGAGAAACACTAGGCAGCGATGTTGCTAGCCAATATGAACAAGCAGTTAAACCTGCGTTAGATCAAATTTATTCAGCAATTGAACAAGCCCGTCAAGGCATTTCAGGTGGACTAGCACTTGTATCAGGCGGTGAGGCTCCAGGCACAATGGGTGCTCCAGCTCCAACTGCTGGTATGCCGGGCGAAGAGGCTCCAGACATGGGCGCAGAAGTTCCAGGTGAAGAAGCAGGCGCACCAATGCCAGGCGAAGAGGCTCCAGAAATGGGCGCAGAAGCAGGCCGTGAAAAACGTGAAAGTATAGACTATAGCCGTAAGTTAGGCATGTTACTAGCACAGTCAAAAAAAAAGTAATCAGTGAGTTTGCAGATCCCTTGGTAATGTTACTAAGGGATTTACAAGCAACAGCGGATCGCCAACACACCAGTACCGGTCAAGAAACAACAGCACCGTTAACCTGGCAAGCAATCAATAATGTATTAGGTAAACAAGGCAATCCAGAAATTGGATATGACGAGTTTGCCGCACGATGGGACAGTGACCCTATACTCAAACAGCTAGTAGATCGTTTTGATGGCCAAGGGCTTGTGATCAAAACCAAAGGTATGGCAGACGAGCCTGAACAAGGTAAAGCTAAAACTAATGGTGTTGAACAAATGGCTAAAGCCGCTACAAAACGAGCGTTTAATTAATTGACAATTGAACAAAGTTAGTATACACTAGCCTAATGTCACTATTAATAGAAAGGTTTAACTACACACCTATCAACAGACAAAGTGTAGAAGGCAAACGTCTTTATGTTACGCCTGATGGAACCAAAGTTCCGTCAGTCACTACTATCCTAGACAAAACCAAACCGCAAGAAAAGATTGATGCTTTAAACAATTGGAAAAAGCGTGTTGGTGAAAAGAAAGCACAAGAGATTGTAACCGAAGCCGCAGGCCGAGGTACTCGTATGCACAAGTTCTTGGAGGACTATGTCAAAACGGGCATCGTTAACGAACCCGGTTCTAATCCATACAGCAAGCAAAGTCATATTATGGCCAAGCATGTTATTGAAAAGGGACTCAGCAATGTTAATGAAATATGGGGAGTAGAAGTTCCCTTATATTTTCCCGGTCTATATGCGGGAACTACTGATGGATGCGGACTTCATCTAAACGAAGAAAGTATCTTAGACTACAAACAGACTAACAAGCCTAAAAAAGAAGAGTGGATTGAAGATTACTATCTACAGCTAACAGCCTATGCTCTAGCACACAACGAAGTCCACGGAACTAATATACGCAAAGGTGTTGTGCTAATGTGTGTTAGTCCTAAAATGAATGAGCAGTTAGTTGTTGTAGAAGAACCTACATATCAAGAATTTATACTAAAACCCGAAGATTTCAGCTATTGGGAAGCTAAATGGTGGGATCGAGTGGAACAATACTACAGTAAGATGTGATAAATATTCCATAAGAGGATATTTTTCATGGCTGTTTATCAAATCTCAAGAATACAGGTACGTCGCGGACAAGCAAATAGTGGTACAGGAATACCTCAGTTAGCTTCTGGCGAAATGGCTTGGGCTATTGATACACAACAGTTGTATATTGGTAGCGGTGCTGTCAGTGAAGGTGCACCTGCGGTTAGTAACATTCGTATTGTTACTGAACAAGATCTAGGATTGCAAGGCAATTTGCTAGGACTAGTACAGTATGTTTATGGTTCCGGCAACGCCAGCATCACTACAGGTCCAAATGCTAATAGCCCTGTAGGTCGATCTATTAATTTGCGCCTCGATGATCAAATTACTACAGCAGACTTTGGCACTGCTGGCAATGGCGATACAGATGATACTCCCGCACTACAACGAGCTATCAACCAACTATTTTTAAATCCTGGCCAATACAGCTACCAAACTACAGCTAGTACTGTTAAAACTAGAGCCACTTTAACTATCCCGCCTGGAATATATAAAACAACTAGTACCATTTATATTCCTAGTTATACAACACTAATTGGAGCAGGTATTGATAAAACTATTATCAACTATGTACCTACTCAAGTAACTATTACTGGAAACATGGCTGGAAGTTCTGCAACACTAACGACAACTGCGGCTCTTTCTAGTTATGCTGGTTATACAATTTCTTGCCCAAGTATACCTAACTTGTTTCAAACAGGTGTTAGTGCTTCAACCACTACCGTTACTTCTGCTAACCCAGGCGTAAGTTTGACGTTGGCTAATACTGCAATAGTTCCGGCCACTAATTTAACATTTATTTTGACTAGTCCGGCACCCGCTATACAATTTGTCAACGACAGTTCAACACCTGGTAATCCTGATCCACAAGCCGCAAGTTCAACAACTCAAGCTCGTAAAATACGTTTCAGCGATTTGACTATTCAAACAGCAAGCGGTGTATCGACACTACTTCAATTAAATTCTGTTCGTGAAAGTAGATTTGAAAATATCGCATTAAATGGCTATAGTAGTCAAACAGGATTTTCTGGAATTGTAAGTAGTACAAGTGTTGGTATTGCTCTTAACAGTCCAGTTACTGCACAGACTCAAGATAATATTTTTAGAAATATTAGAGCTACTAATTTTAACTATGGTGTTTATTCTTATCAAGATAGTACACACAACTGTGAAGTATTAAACAACTTGTTTGAAGATTGTTTTTTTGCCAACAGTTTGATGGGGGTATTCTTAGGATATAGTTATAGCTACAATGCATCGACATCACCTAGTGGCCCTTTACAAACTGAAATAGTCAACAGTAAATTTTATTATATTGCTAGAGAAGCAATATATGTTGCGGCTGGTACAAGCAATAGCGTTCGTGACTGCAAATATACCAGTGTTGGGAACAATTTAAATGCCAATAGTGCCGCTCAGTATCCTCAAGTCTACTTTGCTACATACGGCAATGCTAGTATTGGTGACATAAGTGATCGCAATACAGATCTAGCGAATCCAAATCAATCTTCTAACCCTACATTTTATGCAATACCATACGTTCCAGTTGTTAGCGGACATGGTACATATTCCCTAACAGGCACTAACACTATTTCTTTAAATAATCCATCTTCTCTTACACAGATATTTAAATTACCATTAGCATGGTTATCTAGCCAAAGCACACCAAATGCTCCAACACTATTTTCAGCATCCACAGCATATGGCCCAACTAGACAAATAACTTATATCATAAATTATTTTTACGCCAGCACACAAGGGTTTACTAGACAAGGACAGTTAGTAGTTACAGCAGATGTACCTAATCAACAGATACAACTAAGTGACGAATATAATTTTGCAGGCTCCGATACTAGCACACCGACAATTGATCAAAATTCAGTGTACCTAGACTTCCAAGCTCAATTCTTAGACAAGAATGGTGCGTTAACTAGCGTTAGCGGATTGACCCCTTGGACCATTGTTATAAGTTATGTCAACACACTGAATAGCGATAGTGGCACATTCAGTTATACCTACTCAGCAATATTCTAAAACCAAACTGCTAGACATAATCAAAAAATACGTATATAATTAATTTTATCGCTATGATAAGAAAAAATTATATAGAGTATTGTTACAAATCTCTCCTAAATTGTTGTCTTTGAATAGAATTTTTGAGACATTCTATTCTCTAATAAATACTACCTAGACACATTAAGTACAATACTAACTATGCAAAGAAACAGACAATGACAAAGATTACAGTAATAAAAAGAAGTGGTAACAAAGAAGAATTAGCCGTAGAAAAATGGCAAGCGCAAGTAGCTAAAGTCTGTAAAGGTATTGCCGATGTCAGTCAGTCAATGATTGAAATCAAAAGCCAGCCTCATTTCTACGACGGCATTACCACAGCCGAGATAGATGGAATTACATTACGAGCTATTGTAGATCTTATCGATGTAGAATCAAATCCAGATGTAGGACATACTAATTATCAATACGTAGCAGGCAAACAACGTTTGTCGATGCTACGTAAAGACGTTTATGGACAATACGAAGTTCCCCACCTTTACACTATCGTAAAGCGAAATGTTGAAGTTGGATTATATACTCCCGAACTACTTGAGTGGTACACCGAAGAAGACTGGAACAAGATGAATGACATGTTGGATCATGAAAAAGATGAACAATATGGTTATGCGGCAATTGAGCAGTTGATTGAAAAATATTTGGTACGCAATCGTGCGACAAAGGAAATTTATGAAACTCCACAAATTAGATACATCATTGCCGCGGCTACTGTGTTCCATAAAGAAGAACCTAACTCGGCTCGTATGCGTTATATTAAAGAATATTATCAAGCCGCTAGCGATGGCTTGTTTACTCTTGCTACTCCTGTACTTGCCGGTCTTGGAACTCCTACTAAGCAGTTTAGTAGTTGCGTTCTTATTCGTAGTGATGATGACTTGGATTCCATTTTTGCTTCTGGTGAGATGATGGCCAAGTATGCCAGTAAACGTGCGGGGATTGGATTGGAAATCGGTCGACTACGCCCATTGGGCTCCCCAATTCGCGGTGGCGAAATCATGCATACTGGTATGATACCATTCTTAAAGAAATGGTTTGGTGACCTCAGAAGTTGTAGTCAAGGAGGCATTCGTAATGCAAGTGCTACTGTATTTTATCCCATCTGGCATCATCAGTTTGATGATCTTATTGTTCTTAAGAATAACCAAGGCACAGAAGAAACTAGGGTTCGACATATGGACTATGGAGTGGTACTGTCTGCCTTCTTCTGGAGAAGATTTAAAAACAAAGAAAACATAACATTCTTTGATCCTAACGAAGTTCCAGAACTTTATGAATCATTTTATCGCAACATAAAGAAATTTGAAGAGCTTTATGTAAAATATGAAAAGCGTACAGACTTACGTAAGAAAGTGATGTCGGCTGAAGAAGTATTTAAAAGCGGAATATTAAAGGAGAGAACTGATACAGGACGGATTTATCTTGTGTTCATAGACAATGTACAGAACCAAGGCCCATTTGATCCTGAGCTACACACTATCTATCAGTCAAATTTATGCTGTGAAATTCTTTTACCAACACGACCTTTTAAGCGCCTTGATGATGCTCTTGGCCGTATTGCTTTGTGTACACTCGGCTCGATCAATTGGGGAGCGTTCCGTAATCCTGAAGATATGCGACGTGCTTGCCGTATTTTACAGCGCAGTCTATGTAACATTCTTGATTACCAGGACTTCTTATCCATTCAATCTAAGTTAAGCAATGATGAAATACAGCCGTTAGGTATCGGTGTTACTAACCTAGCCTATTGGCATGCCAAGCGTGGATTAAAGTATGGCGATAAGGATGCACTACAAGATGTTAAAGCATGGATGGAACATCAAGCATTTTATCTAACAGAAGCCACAGTAGAGCTAGCTAAAGAACGTGGCGCTTGTGTCGACAGTTCACGCACAAGATATGGTAAAGGAATCTTTCCTTGGGAATTAAGAGCCAAGGGTGTTAATGAATTAGCAGACTTCGCTCCGGAACTTGATTGGGAAACACTCCGTACTAACATGAAACAGTATGGTGTTCGCAATGCAACCTTAATGGCTATTGCACCAGTTGAAAGCAGTAGTGTTGTTATAAACAGCACTAATGGTATTGAAATGCCTATGAGCTTGATTAGCACAAAGGAATCAAAAGCAGGGTCATTTACACAAGTTGTCCCTGAGTATCACAAACTTAAGAACAAATATCAAATGATGTGGGATCAAACAGATTGTATAGGTTATTTAAAAACAGCGGCAGTGCTTGCGGCTTATGTTGATCAATCAATTAGTACAAACACTTTCTACAATCCAGCACACTTTGCGGATCGTAAAGTTCCAACTACATTGATTGCTAAGAATTTAATGCAGGCACACATGTGGGGACTAAAAACATTCTACTACAGTCTTATCAACAAGGCAGGTAGTAAAGCTGTTGCCGAAGATGCTCCTACAATGTTAGAGCCAATAGATTTTGACGATCAAGAAGATTGCGAGGCATGTAAACTATAATGTTAGAAACAATATGTAATGTACTACAAGAGGCTTATAAGCGTAACTGGATTACCAGTCGTGATGGTAATGTAAGTATACGACATCACGGCCGTAACCATTTTTATATCACTCCAAGTGGTGTGCGTAAACAAACACTACAACCAGATCAATTTAAAAAGATCATAATTGGCAAATGGGATAATGGCTTTGGTTCAAATAGTTATAATTGGCAAGAGTTAGAGTATACTGATATCAGTTCAGCTCTCAAACCTAGCGGAGAAATTCCTCTGCACTTTGGTCTACAAAAAGAAATGGGGCAACATAATAATAATGTGCGAGTGATTGTTCACGTACACCCTACCTACTGCGTAGCGGCCATGCATGCCGGTATCGATCTAAGTACCATCGTCAATGACTTTCCAGAACTTAGCCGTTACACTAGGGTAGCACCTAATGTACCTGACGTTCCCCCTATCAGCCAAGAACTAGCTGATCAATGTTTTGAAAAACTTGAATTAGATAAAGATGGCAACATTGCCTACGATATTGTAGGCATTAAAGGGCATGGAGTAGTTGCTATAGATACAAGTCCATGGCGTGCCTATGAACACATTGAAAGACTAGAACACATTTGCAAGATAGTCCTTGCATCAGGAAAATATTAAAATGAGCCAAGCACAATATAATTTAAAAACTAAAACAGACTATCTATCACGTAAGATGTTTTTGGATCCAGCGGGTCCAGTTACTATCCAACGCTTTGAAGAAGTTAAGTATAAAAAGATTGCAGACTTTGAAGCGACAGCCCGAGGCTTCTTTTGGCAACCAGAAGAAATCAGTCTAAGCAAGGATGCTAATGACTTTAAGGATGCATCAGATGCAGTCAAGCATATCTTTACTAGTAACTTATTGCGCCAAACTGCTTTAGATAGTTTACAAGGTCGCGGCCCAAGTCAAATCTTTACTCCAGTTGTTAGTTTACCAGAATTAGAAGCTCTAGTATATAATTGGACATTCTATGAAACTAATATCCATTCAAAGAGTTATAGTCATATTATCCGTAATATTTACAATGTGCCAAAGGATATATTCAATACTATTCATGACACATCAGAAATAGTTAACATGGCTAGCTCTGTTGGTGACTATTATGATGCACTACATCAAATTAATTGTCGTAAAGAAGCAGGCGAAAAGATAAACGAAACAACTCATATCAAAGCAATTTGGATGGCACTTCATGCATCATACGCATTAGAAGCCTTCCGCTTTATGGTATCGTTTGCTACAAGTTTAGCAATGGTAGAGAACAAAATCTTTATCGGTAATGGCAACATTATCAGTTTGATCCTACAAGACGAATTACTACACAAAGGCTGGACTGCCTACTTGATTAACCAAGTAGTTAAAGAAGATAGCCGCTTTGCCGATATTAAAGCAGAGTGCGAGCAAGAAGTATATGCATTGTACATGGACGTTATCCGGGAAGAAAAGCAATGGGCAGATTACTTGTTCCAAAAAGGTCCAGTGATTGGATTGAATGCCGCTATCCTAAAAGACTTTGTAGACTATACAGCAGTTGGAGCATTGAAAGATATTGGAATCAAATATCAACAGGCTGCACCAAAGTCTACCCCAATTCCATGGTTTAACAAGCATACTGATACAAGTAAAAAACAAACGGCACTACAAGAAAATGAATCGACGAATTATGTTATCGGTATAATGAGTGAAACCATTGACTATAGTGAGTTACCTGCGCTATAATAAGTAAAAGGAATTAATATGAAAGCAATAGTATGGAGTAAAAATGCCTGCCCATTTTGTGTGCAGGCCAAATCATTATTAGAAATGAAAGGTATTGAATACGAAGAACGTAATGTTCAAACGAATTGGACTAAGGAACAGTTGTTAGAAGCTGTACCTACTGCCAGAACTTTACCACAGATATTTTTAGATGATAATTATATAGGCGGGTTCACAGAACTCAAAAAACATTTCGAAAAGGTATAATATGTTAATTTCAAAAGGTGTAGCAGTAGGTGAGGTAATTACTTTAAAGTTAACTAGCGGTGAAGAAATAGTAGCCAAGCTAGCAGAGGAAACGGATACTTACTATAAGTTATCTAAACCAGCAGTTATAGGAATGGGGCAAAAAGGACCAGGTCTAATGCCTTATTTGTTTACTGTTAGCCCAGATGCTGATGTTAAGTTATTAAAAACAACCGTTACAGTATGTGAGCCAACTGATGAACAGTTTGCTAAACAATTTATAGAGACAACAACCGGCATTAAATTAGCATAAGGAGAAATATATGTCAAAATACGCAGAATTCACAAAATTGGTAGAAGAGATGGAAGCAGACTTCGAAAAATTCTACGACAAAGAAGTGGGTGCCGCAGGTACTCGTGTCCGTAAACACTTACAGGAACTAGCTAAACTTTGTAAAGAAACTCGTAACGATGTAACAGCAGTTAAGAACGCTCGCAAAGAATCAAAATAATATGACTGTTAATGTTGTAACTATTCCTGCAACACTGACTATAGATGCTAGCCAAACATTTACAATGCAAGGCTTGTTCAATACAGTCTATGCTTCATTGCCTCCGCCTACGGTTATAAGTGCCACAGGAGTTGTAGGTGGTGTTAGTAGCATTAGTCCAGATACTGGACCTTGGTCGGCTACTGTATCAGGAATGACTACAACAAATGGTTTTCTTGTTGGGGATAAAATACTAGGAACCAATGGGACCGGACAGCTTTATGGTGGTAACCCAACAAGTGCGCAAATAACCAAAATAGGTACTACTAGTCTCGAGTATACAGTTGTAGGCGGTACTACTCCAGTGTCGGGTACAGTTACAAATGTCTCTAGATCGCAGTATACAGTAACAGGAATCAGTTTACAGTTTTTAGGTATCCCATGTTCCAATTCAGGAGTAATGGATACCTATGCTGATATAAAAACCCAGATATCATTACTGTATAACAAGATAATGAAAAGTTATTTACAGCCTATATGGGATTTATTAAATAATCTTCTCAAGTCCCTGCAAAATATCGTAGGTGGTATATTTGATATTGATCTTACATTGCCTGTTTTAGGTTTTACTGTTAATGACTTGTTTAGTGATAATTTATATCAAAGACTGATTGTTGCTATCACTAATTTGTACAACAATTCAGTAGATGAATTAAAAAGATTATTAAACCTATTAGGAATACCATTTGAACCATTTGGTGGATTAAGCTCACCATCATTTGATATTGTCAATATTGCAAAAAATGTGTTAGCGAGTTTATGGGGTGCATTTTATCAAAAAATTAAAAAAATTATTGATTATATTAAAACTGCCCTAACAGCATATGATATCGCAACTGAGCAACCCACTCCAACTTTTCAATGGAGCACTGTATTTTCAAAAGCCTTAGATATATTAGGACAAGCAATAATAGATTTCCTAGCTTCGGGTGGGTTGACAGTACAACAAATATTAGATGATTTGATTGCGTTTGCTAAAGCCTTTTATAATAAGACAGTAGTCACAGCACAGGATATTTTAAATTGTATACAAAATTTCACACTACCGGTATTCGGCAAACCATTTGATTGGGTATTTCCTATTAACCCTGGTGTAAATGCACCATGGAAAGACATCAATCAACTCATAGGTGATATTAAAATGTTTTGCAGTAATATTATAGGTACTGCCTTGGCAAGTTTTATTAAGGCAATTGAAGCTATACTAAGTTTATTTGGTTTGAGTTTTAATTTTCCGGTTGTTACTATTAATTATAGTGCGTGTGCAGTTGAAAATAATCCACAAGGGGGTTAACATGAAAAAACTAATGGCTATTTTATTTTTAGTATGTGCATGTTCTGCACAAGCTGACGGTTGGCATCACGGTGGCGGACACTATGTCTATCGTCCAAATTATGGGTGGGTAGTGCCTACTGTAATCGGAGGTGTAATTGGATACGAGATAGCTCGTCCACGTCAACCCGATGTTGTTGTAGTACAACCACAGCCGGTATATCCTCCGCCTTCTGCTCCAGTTTGGCCACAACCAGCTGGCTACCATTGGGAAGCTATTCTCGATGCTAGTTGTAATTGCTACAGAACAGTTCTAGTACCAAACTAATATGGCCTACTCAGATAAAGTTATCGATCATTATGAGAATCCTCGTAACGTAGGCAGTTTTGCCAAAGACGAGGAAGGCATTGGTACAGGTATGGTGGGAGCACCTGCTTGTGGTGATGTAATGAAATTACAAATAAAGGTTGAAGATGGTATTATTAGAGATGCTCGTTTCAAGACATACGGATGTGGTTCCGCAATCGCTTCTAGT
>Ga0214170_1000363_pt1 | contig 17033 bp, 21 predicted proteins | sample TroBogEpilimnion_2_FD_153008 | JGI IMG/M metagenome (GOLD analysis project Ga0214170, IMG submission 153008) | Freshwater microbial communities from Trout Bog Lake, WI - 27JUN2007 epilimnion | ecosystem: Environmental > Aquatic > Freshwater > Lake > Epilimnion/Euphotic zone | place: Trout Bog... | reverse complement strand
AATTCAACTTGAGCATAGTGATGATAAGCATTATTGATAAACAAGTCGCAATCTTTAGTAAATTCTATAATAAGGTCTTGGTTCTGTTTATCGCTGATATCAAAGCCAGTGTCTTTACTAAACCCTTTTACGTTACACCCTTTATCTATAAAGTATTCATAAAGGCCTTTGCCTATACCACTTGTGTGCCCGGTAATGGCAATATTTTTAAATTCCATTCCAATCTCCATTCATATGCCATGTAGGACGTTGCACATTATCAGATACATTACCTATCATAATAACTGTTGCACTTGGCAAATATTTTTTTAATTTCTCTAACAATAATCGTTCACTATATATCCTACGCTTCAATGGAACAAATGTTGCCACAGGATCATAATTGAATATATGACTTAGATGTACAATAGTGTTTGGAAAAGGATCGACCCATTCGTTAACATCGAGACTGGTGTTAAGTACAAGATCCTCGTGTTGAAATTCAAATTTAACTTTACTTATAATATCAGCCCATTTTGTTGGATCAATAGTTTGTTCACTGCCTGTGGTGGTAATCCAATATTTACTTCTGTTGCGTAAAAAATCACTACGACTGTTTGCATAGTTATTAACAAAGTCCATGTAGTCTGAACTGCCAGACCAGTTTGATATTATTTGAGACATACACTCTAAAGCAAACAAATTATAATCCACAAAACGAACTACAGTATTATTATCGTAACCGTACTCTAACAAATACTCATACCATTGTAATCCACTTGCTTGGATAATTAATTGTCCGATAGGTCCTTGAAAATCTATCTTATTGAATTTTTCAGTATTAAATGGATAAAAGAGAGATTGTCCAGCAACACTATATTTTCCATACAAGTATACACTAGACTGTATAAAACTAGGTTCGTAGTTAGGATAGTAGTATTTTTTATTCTTACGAAAATCTTCTGAAAATATCTTAATTGATTCTTGTTCTTTAAATGCTACACTTAATATGTTCCACCCATGCCACTTGTGTTTGTATGTTTTAAGAGCTGTACCAGTCTCGATCCAAACAGGAGTATAATCATCGTGTACGTTATTGTCACTACGAATGGGTTGAAGTTGAGTATGCTCGCTATAGTAGGCAAATTCTCCTACAGTCGGATAGTTATGTTTTTTGTATATTTCAAGATTTATAATATAGCATTGCTCGTGCAATTCATAATAGCCATCATCTCTGTCCGGAATGTGACCTGTAATGAAAAAGTTATCTCCGCTATCTATCAGTTTTTCAACTTCTTTAAAAAATGCATCTCCGTTGATAAACTCAGTGCCCGTACTTAATACTACAGCATATTCGTAATCCTTGCTAGCCTCTACTAACATTTCATCTTCATCTAACCCTTGAATTACATTATAACCTTTAACTAGTATATTGCTCAACACGTAGTCACTTAAATTCTTAGTAAGCTCCGCAGTCCAAGAATTTTGGCATGTATGTATTCTATCCAAAAATACATATACAATTTTAGAAGAAGGATGGTTATCACTATTAAACTTGATCATAAGTCTTATTGTAACATCTTACAAGCATTTCTGCAAATTCTTTTTTACGATTACCTAAAATAATATTGGCAATCATATGTACTCTGGGCTTACTGCTATTATTGAATACGGCATGTTTCTTGCTAATGTTTAGCATGAATATTTTTCCTTCTTCCCAGGGTACCGTCTGATCTTCAATATTCATCGTGCAATTTACAGGATGAGAAATGGCAAGATTTATAGGCAGAATTGAATCTAATGGATCAATGTCGTCGGGTAATTTACCATCATCGTGCCAATCGATAAATCCTCCTGGCGCTAATCTCATAAATCTTATTCTAGTAAATCGTTCGGCAGGGAATTGATTTTTCCAAAAATCAGTAATGACTGGAGTTTTGTAGGCCAAGTCTGTATAACCATAAGGTGCAATGTATTCACTGTATCCGTAATTATCAGCAGTATATATTTTATCCACTCCTAATCCATGTAAACAACAACTAGCCCATCCGCCACTACTGCTTTCTCTATACTCTTGATAGTAAGGCTCCACTTCTAATATCTGTTGTTTCCATATATCGACATTAAATTTTAAATCTAATTCAATCCAGGGTATATCTGTTTGTTTTAAAATTTGTCTAGCTTGATTTAAGATATCCATTTTTTAAAAACCTCAATTGATTCATCCCATGTTAGTCCTGCTTCAGGATTTTCTTTTTTGCTTATATCACAACTGATACACCATCTTGGTCCATGGGTGTGGTTTGTAATGTTATGAGGAATTCCTGTTTGAACAATACTCGGCCATTTAACTGCATGTGAGAATACGTGTTCCACTTGCTGTGGTGTATATAATGTATAAGGAGTACCTGCTTGTGTTTGAACTTGTTCTGTCGTTGAAATATCAGGCCTTAACTTATACCAATGCATTAAACTTCCTGCGCCACCGAATATAAAATTAACACATGCTCTATCACTTATATCATAGCCATCGATATGTATCCCACATTGTTGTCCTGGAGGAGTGTAGAATATTAACGGAGGATACGTCATTACTAGTTCTTGTTGTCTTAACCACTCAACAAATTGTTGGTCAACATTTTCCGACTTTGCAAAAAATATTTCTGGTTCAGTCCCAGTATGATTAAGAATGCTATAATCGTTCAGCGGACCAAACGGAACAGTTAAATCGATAGAGTAAGTCATTTTGCATAACCCATAAGATTAAACAAGAATTTAGGAGTTAGCCCCATATTCATTCCGCCATGCCATTCTTGCCAATCTGCCCATTGATAAAAATTACCCTGTTCCTCCATATGGAATGCGTGATCTCCTAATACAAAGACTTGTCCCCATTGTGGTTTATCTATGTGACAGGTAAATCTTATCGGTGTTCCTTTTGCTAAAATGTCTTCTTCATCATCGGTAATATCATAGTGCCAGGGAACACAATACCCTGGAGGTACACTTGTGATCCATCCTCCTATGGGCGTTATGTTTAACCAGTTTGAAATATTTTCGACTACGCCAGTAGGTACATCATAATCTAACCACCCAACCGATTCATCGTCCTCATAGCCTGCGTCAATCCATGTTTTTCTAAGTTCTGCTACTTTAGGATTATGATGAATATCGTCTTCTTGTTTAGACCCACGACTACGGCCAGTTTGTGTTTTTAATACTGCCACAAGAGCAGACCAATCGATTATGTGTGAACTGTTGCCTATTAATTTCATTTTTTAATTCCTAAAAAGTTAAACAAGAACTTAGGTTTAAAACTACAGTTACCTCCAGCATGCCATGCACGATGATTGGGCCACATATAAACATTGCCCTGTTCTTCTAAATGAAATAACGAGTCTTCTACAATTAATACTTGCCCACGCTCTGAAATACCTGGATGGGCAGTATATCTAACTAATTCGCCTTTAGAAAGGTACAGTTCTTCATCGTCGTCTATGTCCATGTGATAAGGTGCATAACGGCCTGGTCTTATTTTACTTACCCATGCTCTAGCGCAAGTAGTATTGGTATACTCTTCGAATAATTTAATTACCGAACTATCAAAATGTTTTCCTGGATAATAATTGATCCATTCAACAGTTCCTGATTTGTCATATCCAGCAGTCTTCCACAACGATATAACTTCGTCAAATCTTCCATCTGTATTATGATAAAAATTACCACCAAATGTTCTAGCATCGCCTTCTTTTGTTAGCAAGTCATTTACTAGTGATTGCCAATCAATCGTTTTACAATTTCCAATAAATGTTGCTTTCATATTAACTTAAACTCATTTGGTAAAATATGTTTTAACGAATCTAACATATCTTGTTCTATACTAAATTTAACAACAATAGATGAATAATTAAAATTGGTTATATATCCTGCCTTATTGGCTTCGTTGAGCCAGGGGCTAACTGTGTTATCAAATATGTGTCTAGCGTGATCTGCGTTTGTCATAGTAGTAGTCACAGCCACATCAACAGGGTTCTTTAATTGACTCTTTTTCAATAGTTTTCTAACAACTAACTGTGCTCTAGCATGACGCCCAAAGTTAGCCGCTGTGTGTAAGAAGCCGGCATCCATGTCATACCATATGCCGTCTTGAGACAATGGATGCATTATATCTCTTACTAGATCGATTAGATAACAGTTCTCGCCTAGTATATTCAAATGATATCTATCATCTATATCAGCATGTCTTTGATAGCATTGATTAGGATCTAAAATGATTATCCTTGCTTCACCTTTGACAAGAGGTAACGAGTTATAAAGTGTTTCCCAAACCGTGTTCTTGTATTCATCTTTTAAAACCCACGGATCATAAAAGAAATCTCCAGTGGGTTGATTAATAGCGGTCCTCATACCTGCTTTAGGTAATTGGCTACAAGCCTCTTGAAATAGGCTTGGATCTATTGTATATTGTGTAGGAGTGAGCATGAAATATTTATATGCTACTATTATTAGGTTAAATATTTCATGGACAGTAAAACATTTTGTATGCATCCGTTTACTGGATTGGCAACTAGAGAAGATGGCGCTATTAAAGTATGTTGCCGTAGCCATCCTATTGGCAACGTGCAAACCCAAACTTTAGAAGAAATTTGGAATAATAAAACTATGATACGTATTCGTAAACAAGTTTTAAATAATGAACGCCCTCCCGAATGCGCTCCATGTTTCAATTTAGAAGACCAAGGTGTCGAGAGTTTACGTCAACGACATATAAATGGAGTAATTCCCGAAGCACGTATTAATCTATATCCTGAAGCACTAGATAGTCTAAGTGACGATTATACTATGCCTTTTGAAATTCCTACTATGGAATTAAAGTTGAACAACTTGTGTAATCTAAAATGTCGAATGTGCAATCCAACTGATAGTACAAATTGGAATGATTGGAAAGAAGTTGAAGAGTTTTATGTTAAAGAAAATAACTATTTGGTAAAGAGTATCCAGGAACTTAAATTAATCGAAAGTCCATATTTAGACAAGTTTACAGATAACCCTGAATGGTGGGCATGTTTAGAAAAACTGTTGCCTTACTTTCGCCGTGTAGAGTTTGCAGGCGGCGAGCCATTAATGGATCCTACACATTACAAAATTTTAGATATGCTTAAACCCTATGGGCATCAGATAGAAGTTAAGTACGCTACCAATGGTACAACATTGGGAATTAGTAAAGGAAGAACTATACATGAATATTGGCCTCATTTTAAATCAATTGCCGTTAACGTCTCTATTGACGGCATTGGGGATGTTTACGATTACATTCGCGGTAACAGCGATTGGAACCAAGTTGTATCTAACATTAAAGAAATACAAAAAATCCCTAACGTAAGTCGTATAGTCGGTGCAGTTGCCGTGCAAGTTAGCAATGTGCTCACACTAGGAAAAATGATAGAATATTTTCTAGACAACTTAGGTATTGTATTTTATACTAATATGGTCAACTATCCAAATGTACTTTCAGCACAGACTTTGCCTTTTGATTTAAAAGACCTTGCAGTTAAAAGATTGCAAATGTCTAAAATAAAAGTGCCCACTTATAAGTATGTTAAAGAAAACCCAATATTGTTAGATATTACCCTTAAACAAATTGATGGCATTATTAATTATATATGGGCGGAAGATCAAAATAGCAAGTGGCAAGATTGTATAGAATTTAATCGTAGATTAGATCAAACAAGAAATCAAAGTTTTACAGAAGTAACACCAGAGTTTAAACTGTATGTTTAAAGTAATTCTTACCAATGGTTGCGAAGATCTTGAACTTTCATTTAAAGTTCGAGATACCGATATTGCACAAAAATGGTTTATAGAGTTACAAAAAGATTATGATTTATTTGAAACTGATAGATTTAGCAATTGGGGGAATAAAAATCATATTGCTGATATTAATAATCAAATTGATATAATAAATTCCTATCAGCAGATTATAGATAAAAAAGTCAATAATTTAGTTACTCAACAAGATTTAAATTATTTACATAAGTTTTTTGAAGATCTGAGAGGTGAAGTATCTACTGGAACTGTTTGGTTTCATCAAGCACCTGTGCAAATACAGAGTTCTTTAAATAGACTTAATATTTTAATACACCAGTTAGAATCTGAATTAAGAACCAAAGGCAACCATCCAACACTTGTTGTAACATTTAAAGATAGACCAAGGGTTGAGTTATCAAACGAAGATTGTAAACATTTTACATATTTTTGGAAATCTGGTACTGCTTATATAAATTATTGTCATGTAGGAAAAACTGTCTTAGATGCTTTCACTAATCATGATAATATAACAGAGGCTATTAGACCACAGACACATTATAGTTCAGATTTTATGATTAAATTTGGGCCTTCAACCAACTTTATCATATATGTCTTAAGATCCATTATTATTAAAATATGGATTAAATTTAAAAAATTAAATTTTAAAAATTTGAATATAGGAATGATACCTGTGGCAGATTTAGTTACACAAGTAGACAAGCAAACATTGTTAAAATTTCATAGGGTTAAAGAAGTTAAATGCAACATGTAACTAGTAGATGGCCGCATCAAGGATCGATTAAAATAGAATGGAATCTTGGCAAACGCTGTAACTATGACTGTAGTTACTGTCCTAGTGAAATTCACGATAACACCAGTCCGCACACTGATATAGAAATTCTCAAAGCGACTGTAGATAAATTAATGTCATTGGGTAAACCTATACGTTTAAGTTTTACAGGAGGCGAGCCGTGTGTACATCCTAAGTTTTCAGAGTTAGTAAAATATTGTAAACATGTCGGTATCAGTTGGATCAGTGTAACAACTAATGGTACACTTCCTTATGAGTTTTATGCGGCATTAAATGTTGATCAAATTGTGTTTAGTATACATTTAGAATTTGATTGGAAACGTGTATTCAATACCGTGGAAAGTGTTGTAGATTTAACCGATAAAAAAGTAATAGCGCAGATTATGGCACATCACGATTATATGCCTGCTGTGATACAACTACGTGCCAAATGCTTACTAGCACATATTCCTAATACTGTTCGACGTATTCGTTGGACCAAAGGTGATCATGACTTGTTTGACGATATGCGTTACAACGCTAATGACTTAGATTGGCTTAAAGAAATGGAATCTACAGTAGAAGCAAACACAGTACTCGACCCTGATAGTGACGGAAAACAATACATGCATGCCAACGACATTATCAAATTACATTTTAATAAATTTAAAGGATGGACTTGCAACGCAGGTATAGAGAGCCTCATGATCAATTGGGACGGAGATGTACACAGAGCTACTTGTCGTGTAGGAGGTAGTTTGGGTAATATCTATGCAGGCACATTCTTGCAACCGACTAGTCCAGTTACGTGTGATCGAAATTTCTGTACCTGCGCGGCAGATATTCCACTTACTAAGGTAGCATCCTCTTAGAAACTGCTGTATTGCCTGTACAACTACCGCACACAGGCATATCACAAATTACTGGTGCAATAACAGGTTTAAACTTTTCTGGAAAGTTATCGTCATAGATATTATAAGGATCTGCGTTCCATAAGCGTTGATTGCAAGAGCTATGTATTTCTCCAGTGTTTCTAATAAACAATATATTAACTCCTACATTACATTCCCATCCTTTAAATCGATTGTATAAGTTCAATCCAAAGAAGTTAGGGTTTTCAGTAGTTATAGTAGACCCATCACTGAAGAATGCCTTGTATTTTTTTCTAGGTATTCCTGTTATATACAGCCATAGTCTATTCAACGATGGCCATCTTTTTAATTGCGTTTTTAAGAATTTATTTTGTTCTTCATCGTAATCAAACACACCGTCCATGTGCAAAGGCTTTACTAGCACAGGCCACTTAGGAGTAGATGACATTATCTTATTGTAGATACCCATGCACTTGTCCCAGTTAGTATGATCCATAATTACATTGGTATTGAAGATTACTTTCTTTTTATGTAGTATCTTACCCACTTCTATTAGGTGGTCGATATCGGCACGTTCGTGATGCACACTGATATTGATGCTGTCAAAATACTGGCCGTATTCATTCCACCAACGTAGCGTTCTAGAACCATTAGTTGTTATATTAAGTCTGACTTTACAACGACTTTTTAGATATGTTATAACATCGGCTAGATCTCGCCACAGTGTAGGTTCGCCTCCAAGAAATATTATTTCTACATCGTTAACTAGTGTACTATTATTATAATGATTGATTAATGCCTCTAACCCACGTTTAACTTTTTCAGCATCGGGCCACGGTTGCGTACCATCATTCGAACCTGGAAAGCAATACCAACACTTATAATTACATACATTACTCAAATCGTAATATATCTTGATTAATTTAGTATGGTTAGTTTCAATTTTTATAATTTTTTTCATTTAAACAAGTCCGATAATTCTGGAAAAACATCTACAAATTTAGTGCCACGCTGACTATCACATACTGTCAAGTAGTCTTGCAATACAGGAAGTTTATTTGACCAATCTTCTGCATTCATATAATTTACTAAACCTATCCAGCGTTTACGCCCGTACGGGTTGTTAATAAATTCTTTATCAGATCTACGTGAACAAAAATATTCAACTTGGTTTTTAACTTTGTCTTTTAAATGTTTAGGCAGTACTCTAACATTCAAGTAGCTTGGCAAATAAACTAAATGCGTTCCAATCAATCCTGCACCGTAAGGAGGTAAATTAATTTTTTTAAAATTTTTACTTTCTTTCCAACGCACTAAATCTGGAACCGATTGCACATTTAACAATTGAACAGCACATGCTATATTTACTACAATATTATCAGGCGTATCGTCTAACCTATCTAAATTAGTTACAACAGTTTTCCACTCGCTAGGATAACGTATATAATCGTTTCTTTCCGCAAACGAATCGACACTAAAATTAAATTTAACTTGTTTAAAATAATTCCACAGTTCAAACAATTTTTCAGGTAACTCTAGCCCATTAGAATTATACCGCAGTATACAATCTTTTGCAGAACCGGTTTCTACCATAAACTCTAATATTGCATAATGCTCGGGTATTAACAACGGTTCGCCGCCGGCAAAATATAATTCTTTTATATTATGAGCTTGAGAGCGTAGCTCTTGTAAAAACTGGCTTTTCTTATACCATGTGTAATCAAAGTTATTATCCCAGCGTTGATCATTTTTCAATTCAATAGTTTTGTACTTGGGATATTGTAACTTCCATTCTTTGATCCAACTACTGCTATCATGCGGGCTACACATAACACATTTAAGTTGGCACAGGTTACCTAACCTTAAATCAAAATAAGGAATATCAACGGGAATACTACCATCAGTTGTAGTTTTAGAAACAATACTATCGACATCTAACCGTTCTTTCCACACAACAGTTTCCCATTGTCGCTTGCTTACGATACCTTTAGATTCTTCCTCAAAACATTTAGTACAGCTTATTGGAATCTGATTGTTCATCATTTGCAATCTTACAGATTTCATGTAGTCGCTATTCCACACTTCTGCAAGAGAATGATTTTGCAAATTCATTACAGTGCCGTTACTAGTGACTAACCCCGCATGTTTGTCGTCAGTATCGCCTGCACCACTTGCATTGGCCGTACAGCAAACTCTTACATCTCCATTAGGGCGTGTAGCAAGATGTATCCACGGTAGCGGGCAGAATGTATTAGACATTTATGATAGATTCTTTTATAATTTTAAAGTCTTCTAGACTAGAAGCTTTAGGCACACACATTCCGCACCCGCATCTGCTGTTAGGACATATAATAGATTTGATCACAGGTTGAGATAGTCTATCTTTTAATTCATCTAACATTTTCTGAGAGTTAGATAAGTTTCCTAATGATCCTGTTTTTTTATCGTACAATGCTTTGCATGTCTGATGATGGTAAACTTCGCCTGTTTCCTGATCAATATATAGAAAATACCAATCTACCATACAATTCCAATCTTCAAAACGAGTATCAACAAGTTTAACAGGTTGCCATTCTCCTTCGACTTTTCCTTCTACACATCTGCCGCCGCAACATGCTCTTCCTAATTGGTTGCCTTCTGAAACTGTTTTAGGAACTTCTGCAATGCCCATTTGATTCCAAAACCAAGTTTGCTGTTCTAAACTGTATTCATGACTGGTTCTTCGGTTAGTGCCATCGGAATCAATAAACCATCCTTTACGAACAATATTGCCGTCGCCGATTGGTCGAGGGCTACAATTAATTCCTTGTTCAGTTAACTGATTATATATAGCAACAGTTTCGTCCCAATGATCAACGTGCAACATAACATTAACTTTTAAATTAACTGAAGAATCTTTTAATGCTAATATATTCTTAATTGCACGATCTTTTAAATTTTGTTCTGCCTCGGCATGATAGCTGATGGTCACGGATCCAAAATTTTCAGCAACACGTTTTGAATATTCTTTACCCCACGCCCCGTTAGTAGTCAATCCTAAATGATAATGCGTAGGTTGTTTTTTGATATGTTCAACTAGTTCCCAGAAATGTGGATTAACTGTAGGTTCACCACCTGAGAAACTAATACTAGTATCGACTGGATGTTTGCGTTTTGTATTATATGTCCCTAACCAAGATTCTATAAAATTAAAAGTATTTTTAAATTCATCTAAACTTTTATGTTGACTATAAGTGTTATGCCTTGTCGCTTCACAATATGAACAGTCGTAATTGCACCGTCTTCCAGTATCCCATATAACTAGAAAAGAATTACTAGTTGATCTAATGGCAGATGTTTTAATCATAAGTTTTCTCTTTGTGCAAATTGATCTTTGGGCTTACTTAGTGCGTTAGTACCGCAAACCCTTGCACAGGTAATCATTTTGGGATCGGACCAGTATTTGTCCCATATTGTTTGATAAGCAACAGAGTCTACAATATCTTTAATACTGTGTTGTTTCGTATCGATTTTATCAATACCCCCAAAGTCCTCGATCATAGAATTATACTGTTCGGATATTTCTTGCCTAATTCCTGCAATAGCTGATCCAGGTTCAGTATAGTTATAAGGTGTACTTGCTAGCCAGCAACAAGGGAACAAATGTCCGTAAGCGTCGATATAGATTTCTTTATTATTCTGTGCATAGCAATCGATTGAACTAGATTCTACGATTGTTTTATAATTATCCAATACTGCTTTATCTATGAATACAATTTTACTTTCTGTTGCCGGTTCAAGAAAATGGCTTATAACTCCTTGATAACTTAATGCAGGAAATTTACTGTCCGTTACAAATCTACTACTGTCTTTCATTACAAACCTTTGAAAGCCAAGTTCCGAAGCAGTCTTTTTGGCAGTTTCAACTTGATGCTGATTATGTTTAAATCTAATAAACGCCCATTCGGCAATTCCGCCTGCTTGAATATAAGCAGATGCATTACGAAGTATTTGTGTATAATCTGTACCTATGCGATACAAGTAGTGCGTGTCTTCAAGGCCATCGATTGCAAATACAACTACATGTTTTACAGGCATAGCCTTTGCTAGTCGTTCCCACCAGCTTACGTTTCTAAGACTACCGTTGGTATGAACTCTAATCTCAATGTCAGGGTTGTTAGCAACTGCAAACTCGATCATTTCTATTAGATCATTGTTGAGTAAGGGATCACCAAAGTTACCGCAAAAGTACAATGCATCAACTTGGTTTAATACTTCTAAATTTATAGTATTCTTAAAATGTTCAAGAGTCCAGCTATTAATTTTTATTAATGGATTTTCTATACCGCCGTGATTATTGCGACTGCACATAGGACAACGAGCTTGGCAGTTGTTTGTAATCTCTAAATGGATTTGTCTTAGCTCATCAAACTTAAACATTGATATATTCCATTGCTTTTTTATAAAATTGGTAATGGCTGGATGCTCCGGGATGTTTCCCATTCCTACCAAACTCGGAAGTATTTTCGTGTTTGCCTCCTAAGTTTTCAAAATAAGGAATTAGCATATTAGAATCTTCTCCTAAAAAATTATACAACAAATTATAGGTTGAAGGAGACCAACTTGAAAAATAAATTTTAGTATTAGTTTGATTTGCGATACTAATACAGTACAAGATATTTTTTAGAACATCATACTCTAAAAACTCATCAGGCAACACACTATACACTTTTCGTATATAGTCTTCATCTTTTTTTAAGTTAGGTGCTATATTTGTAATGCCATCCTCAGTTGGTATCTCCAATCTTGATATCTCGGGTAACAGAAATATAGCATACTCAAATTTTTTAAAATTAGATATCAATCTAAAATACCGTACTGCCTTGGCAAAACTACCTCCCGGTACTCCAAAATTAAACGGTTGCATGTTTAAGCCTTTTCCTATTAATACTGGAAAGGAATCTTTTTCGGCCACTCCAACTCCGAATGTAATACTGCATCCAAAAAAAGCAATAGAATTATTTTTAGTTTCTAAATCAAAATCGCCACGAAACCCATATTTGTTTATGTCGTAATCGACATCGGCCATTTGATACGAAGTTTGTTTATTTTTAATTGCGGTTAACGATTCTGTCCTTTCATGTTCCGACCGCACTTCGTACCTGCCGGGAATTTTATAATCATATTGATGTTTCATCTCAGAAGCAAACATTTCTTGCAATTCGACTAGTGAAGACTGTTTCCATATTTTTTGAATAGGTGTTTCAATAGATTGCCAAGGCATTAAACCAGACCATTCTTCAATAGCAATTAACTCTGGAACTGCACGTAAAAATTTAGCATCAGACGACGATAATTTTGTAAAATCAATCCATTTAGATAAATCTGTCATAATTTGTTTCCAATAAGCATATAACGTGTGTATAGAGGTAATTCTAGTTCTCCCGCCCATACAACATCTATATGGCTTTGTTCTTCGAATTCTTCCAAGCTATCGGCTGTTCTTACATGTTCTTCTATTTTATAATTGTTGCTCTGTAACACCAATAGTTGATCGTTATTTCTATTGCGTAGCCATTGCTCGTACTGTAGCTGAGAAATATGTTCGCAACTGGTATTAATAACAATATCTACAAATGATATGAGACTACACATATCTACAGTTGTTGCTTTGAACCTGCCCTCTATTTCTTCTTTCTTGTTCATAAGCACAGCAATAGGTTCCACTGAAGGATCTATGTCTATGCTACAAATTTTGTTCACAGGTATATTACTCTGAAAGAGCATACTAGCTAGTACACCAACCCAACCACCGTGTATTTCAATACTTACTTGATCATGATGTACGTGATTATTTAAATTACTGATTAGCCATTCTTTACTTTTAAGTTGTCCAGACCAAAAGGCATCCATAGTCCGTATAGGATCCAGACTTTGTCGAATGGCTTGCATCCAATGATGTATATGTTCTGTATCTATTTGCATTTTGGTATCTTACTGTCAGCACTACTGACACATCTTTCTGTTATGCAAAGTTTAGGAGCGGAAAACAAAGTAAATTTTTCTATCGTACCTAAACTTTCTTCTTTACAACTATATGCTCGTTTAACCTCATTACCTCTTATTATAACACTCTGATATCCACTATTGCAAGTCCATCCGGCAAATTGATTAAATCCTAGTGCATTGAATCTTTCTGCTTGATCAATGTAGTAATCTTGTTCACCGTCAGTTAACCTAATTTGGAAACCTTCTTGTTGCTCAAATTCGTCTTGCATAATCTTAATCATGTCGGGTGTGTAACCTTCAACAATACTTGTAGCAGTATCATTGCTTTGTGGTTTAAGAGTTACATTGATCCCTCTAGCACGTAGTCGATTACATCGTTCTAGTGTTTCATAAAATATATCAGGCACCATGACTTGATTAACTGTCACGTGGACTTGTTCATGCATCAACTGTAAACACTTATCACCAAATTCTTGTTCCTTGGCAAACTCTGCATGAAAACTAGCCGTAATACTTTTACGTTGTAAAGGAGCAGTTATTTCGCACCAATGTTTCCACCATTTCGAGCCAGGGCTTAAATTGGTTGTCATATGTATACTTTGGTAAGGACTTTCCGTTTCGTCCAAATGTTTTATTAAATTGGGAAGCTCTTTGTATGCGGTTGGCTCGCCTCCGCTGAAACTCCAGTGGAATTGAGTAAATCCGTTCAAACGAGCTTGACGTTTAATCTCATCGACTGTAGACTTATACACATCTAAAGTTTGGTGATCCGGTTGATCACTACGAGCATAGGGCCAACAGTAGGAACATTTATAGTTACAAAATCTGCCCAATATCCAACTAATGTTAAATAATGGACGATCCAACATCGTTTGCTGTCCAAACCGTTGTATTTTTGCAAAAGGTATAGTAGAGAATTCCATTGACAGTATTTACGCACGATGTTATAATTATTACGTGGACGTGAGTGTAACATGGTAAACCTCCTCCTAGTAGCTTCGGCGAACGGAGGGAACAGGCCTTGCTCTTAGAGTGGCCTTGGAAGTTCGAATCTTCCCGTCCGCACCATTTTTAGGCAAACGAAAGGCACACATGAAAAAGGCATTGGTAATTTTGGCAGTTTTGGTATCAACTAACGCTATGGCATATAGCGAGGATCCTCACCAGGAATTTGATATGACTTCTAACATGACCAATAAGACTACTATTACATTCCGTCAAGTTGATAACATTAACGCGGTATGTCAAAGTGAAAACATCAAACGTGGGTTTGGTAAATTTCCTTACAAAGTAGATGCCTGTAGTTTTTGGAATGGTAGCAGTTTACTTGGTTCAAACGAATGTTTGGTTATTACATCTAAGACAGCTAACTTCCATACACTGGGTCATGAAGTGCGTCATTGCTTGCAAGGTAATTTTCATAAATGAGAGAGCACGATTTAGTTGAAGACATACTCAACAGCCCTGAAATAATGGCCAAGATTCGTGCTGAAAGTAACTCCTACGCACAGAACTTATATTGTGCTTGGTGCAATATGCAGTGGTGTAAGCGTGATCCAGAGAACGTTTGGCCTATATTGAAAGAGGATTATTGGCATGTTAGTTGGCGTAGTGCTGGCGGCATTGTAGCAGACCTTCGCAACCAGGGCGGTGACTATATGGACTACTACTGTTCGGGTATTAGGGGCGGTTTGAGCATGGACGGTAAAGAGGATGACGAGTACTTTGCCAACCACGGATATGTTTCTGAAGGTGAAGTTACAGGCGAGATACTCGAAGACCTTGACAAACTTGGATGGTTTCCAGTACCATACAAGGACGACTTTGTATAAGTAAATAATATGACACAGTGGACTATAACAGTTGAGGAAGCAGATGATGGTAGTGGAGACGTGGTACTGCCACTTCCACAAGAATTGCTAGACCTCCAGGGTTGGAAAGAAGGAGATACACTTGAGTGGACAGATAATGGAGACGGCTCTTGGAGCATAACAAAAAGTAAATAATGGCAAAAGACGATATTATTGAATTAACAGGTACAGTTGAAGAAGTACTACCCGGAAACATGTTTAGGGTAAAAGTAGAAAACATGCCAAATCCGTTGTTATGTTACATGGGTGGTAAGTTGAAGCAAAACAAAATTCGCATTATCTTAGGGGATAATGTTAGGCTCGAGGTTAGTCCATATGACCTCAGCAAGGGTCGTGTAACTTATAGGTTGTAAAATGAATATCATTCTCGAACGTGTGTTTAATGTTTGTAAAAGTGTTCGAGAGGCTAACCCGAATTTAACAACATTCAAAAAGCTAATATCACAAACTAGAAGCACATTTAAAAAGAATGATTTTGATATTTCAATAAAAACTAAAAAAGAAAAAGATTGGGATTCGGATAAGTTTTATGTTATCGCTTACTATGACAGCGAAAATGACAGACACGGTGAAACTCCAATTGAAGTCATCGTACATCATAACTTAGATGGAACAGAACAATTTGGTCCACATCAAGTAACTAGTTTCCTTATAGAAATATACGATGCTGTAGTACACGAATACAGACATCGATATCAAAGTATGCGTAGAGACTTTCGAGACTACGATACTAAACCCACTAGCCCGTACGATCAATATCTAGCAGATGACGATGAGATCGATGCGTATGCTGTAAGCGTTGCCATAGAACTACTAAGAACTATGGACACTGAAAGAGCAAGACGCAGAATGGGCAAAGTAAGCGTTATGAGCAAAATGCGTACAGGCTCATCTTTGTCTAGCCCAATGCTACGTGCATATATACAACACTTTGGGTTAAATGGTATCACTAAACGTCTAACCAAAAAAGTTTATAATCACTTAGGAACACTTGACAAGCGTTACATTTTCATGTAAAATACTTGTATATTAACTTATACAGGAGCGTCTGTGTCCAAACCAAAACCAACATGGCCCACTAGGCAAGTGCTAGAATTGGCATGTGCGGCACAACGAGTTAATGGCGCTTATGTTAAAGAACAAGTGCCAGTATACGATAGCGAAGGTAAATTGATGTATCTCAAGCAAAACAATAAAGTGTTAATGCTTGTGACATTGGAGCCGAACTACTGGCCTACTAATCAACCAGATCATCCTGGATACTTAAAAATCTTACCAGAGGATGTAGCTCATGCTGATGTCATCCTAACATATTACAAGCGTTTGATGTTCAAGGCTATCGAAGGAGGAAATGATTTCCTAACCACTGTTAACAGTATTTTGAATAGTGAAGTTGTAGCAGAGAACATGATTGGATACGTGGCGTGTTTACCTAGCGTATCAGCCAAAGACATCATGCACCTTAAGGTAGAAAAAGCGTCCAAGCGAGTTGAAGAAGGTTACATTGGATGTCCTGGACAAGTTGTATTAGACAAAGATTGTGAAGTATTGGAATCAATCAAATCAAAAAACTTTGAAGGATACAATATCTGTGCTATAATGGATAATAAAATGGTAGGCTGGATCAGCAAGAAAGATCTAGCCTTAGGAGCCTGTGTAATTATTAAAGCTAGGATAAAAGATCATAGCAAGCATTGGAAACACGGTAACCCTGTAACAAGATTA
>Ga0214170_1000357_pt1 | contig 17136 bp, 17 predicted proteins | sample TroBogEpilimnion_2_FD_153008 | JGI IMG/M metagenome (GOLD analysis project Ga0214170, IMG submission 153008) | Freshwater microbial communities from Trout Bog Lake, WI - 27JUN2007 epilimnion | ecosystem: Environmental > Aquatic > Freshwater > Lake > Epilimnion/Euphotic zone | place: Trout Bog... | reverse complement strand
GTTTCAAATGCAATGTACATTGCCAAAGATCATGCTGATGATCTTAAACTCTTACATTTTAAAAATTTGGGGCTAGATTATCGCTATGCTCGGCATAGAACTCTAGCTGCCAGACTTGGCGGTGAGGAATATGAGCACTATCGATTTGGTTATCACTACAGTTTTGATTTTGCAGACCAGGAGAGAGAATTTAGGGATCTTGAGGCCAACGCATTTCAGGTTATCTAATGAAGTCTTTCAAGTTCGTCTAAACTCCTCTGATTGAGTTAAATTATCAATAGAGCAGTATTTCTCTAGGAGCAGTTATGAAGCGCATTATGTTGTTGTCCAAACTCCATCATCTATTTCGACTCTAAGACCTCCAATTACTTCACCCGTTCTTGAGGCATTAAGAATAGTGAATTCAAGTGCTAAAGCTGAGACATTATCAATTTCTCTTAACTTTGCAATGAAGCCTGGAATTGCTCTATAGGGCAGGGCCTTGTGATGTTCAACTTCCATAATTTTTGCTGGTGCTGGTAGGATGGTCTGAAGATGCCCACGCCATAATGCTGGATTCATTCCTGACCTTAATTTACGTGTTGTAGCCGCAGCCAATATCCATTCAAGCCTACCTCTGAGGCGAGAAGCTGTCTCTGTTTTATTGACCCATATGGGGGTTAGGATTTCTAAGATATCGTCAGTATCAATCTCATCTAATGGCTTATTACCGATTATCGGAAAGGCATACGTTTGGAGAGTGTTGGCCCATTGATTAATATGTTTATCGTTTGACCATTCAACCTTTTTGGCTGATATGCAATCTAAAGCAAATGTCTCAAATGTCTGCTTTTTTACTGATTCAATCTTCTTCGATTTATTTCTAAGGTCAATTGGATTAATTCCCCTATTAATCAATACTCTAGCTTCTTGTGCTATTTCACGAGCCTGCTTTGGTAATACCTCAGGAAAAGAACCCAAACCTAACTCTTGCCTTTTGCCGTTAAGTGCAAATCTAAGTAACCAATACTTTGCCCCAGAAGGCTTTATAAGGAGCTGTAAGCCCTTGGTCTTAGGGTCGGTATATCGACCGGACTTCTTTAAGTTCAACGCGGATTGATAGTCCAAATTTGTAGCCATTTTGTTCCCTCATTTAGTCCCTCGTTCTAGTCTCGGAATGAGATAGATACGTTCGGATATAAATGTATGGATTTAGACTCTTAATGACACGCACAATACTTATGTATTGTGAGTTATTTGATATAGCTATTGGGATTCAAGGTAACTAATCAAATCTAACCCTGAGTAAAATCGTCTAAACTCATACATATGGTGGATTGGACTCCCTCTCCGCCAAATTGCTAATCAGTTTTAGGGTTTACCCTCTTCCCGGCTTTTTTGTAAGCCACTCCTTGTACAAATCAACTAATCAGTAGTACAAAAAGACGAGCGACTAAAGATCTTATTGTTTTGTTCTTTTTAATCAAATAGAGTCAAAGAAATTAAGATTTTGATGTGGTTTGTACAAAACAAAAAGGAGATTAAATTGGACGCAAAGAATAAAATCATGGATATACCTAAGACTATGAAGGCTTGGGTTTTAGGTGATCCGGATAACTTAACTTTGGTTGAAAAGCCTGTTCCGGAACCTGGTCCTGCAGAGGTCTTGGTCAGAATTGATGCGATTGCAGTCTGTGCGACCGACCTAGAAATTATTCATCGTGGCCCTCCTGCAATGATTCAAGGTGGCCTACCTTTTAATAAAAACTTTACGCCAGGCCATGAGTATATGGGCACTGTAGTAAAGCTTGGAAAGGGTGTTGATGAGTTTGAGATTGGCGATCGAGTTGCAGTAGAAATTCATGCAGGTTGTGGTCGCTGTGAACGTTGTCGTGAAGGCATGTACACCTCTTGTCTCAATTACGGAAAAAATTACGGGAATGTTGACAAAGGCCATAGAGCCAATGGCTTCACTACTGATGGCGGCTTTTTAGAGTATGCCGTTAATAACGTTAATACCTTAGTCCATGTTCCAGATGATATGTCTGATGAAGAAGCCACTTTAATTGTTACCGCAGGTACTGCTATGTATGGACTAGACGTAACTGCTGGTTTGATTGCTGGCCAGTCTGTGGTTGTAATGGGGCCTGGTCCGATTGGTTTGATGGGTGTTGGTGTTGCGAAAGCCCTGGGTGCAAGTGAAGTAATTCTGACTGGTACTCGTGATAATCGCTTGGAGATGGGTAAGAAATTAGGTGCTGATTACACAATTAACGTTACACGTGAAGACGTTGTTGCTAAGGTAAAAGAATATACTAACGGCGGTGCACATTACGTACTAGAGTGCTCTGGTGCGCCTACTGCAGTTAACGATGCCGCTAATATGCTTCGTCGTGGTGGCAGAATTTGCTTGGCTGCATTCCCAGGAGAGCCCGTACCGATTGATGTTGCTGCGCTTGTAAGGAATAACATCTATCTATATGGCATCCGAGGTGAGGGTAGAAGTGCAACCCATCGCGCCGCTTCACTCATGTCGCAAAAACGTTTCCCAGCAAAGTTAATCCATACGCACACCTTCCCATTAGAAGAGGTGCCAACTGCATTACGCTATGCTCGTGAGCGAATCGACGACGCTATCAAGGTCGTTGTCAAGATGAAAAAAGACTGATTGGTTTAGTGTAATGCTGACATATGATCAATATGTAGTCGCTAAGTCTTTAAATCACGTATTTGATATTCTCGATGCTAATCCTGCATCGAGAATCATTGCTGGTGCAACTGATCTTTTGCCTTGGGCTCGTTATGGAAGAGCGGGTGATGTTCATCTGTCTTCCGTAATAGATGTTAGTCGTGTCGCAGACCTAACCTATATCAAGTCTGATAGCAAGAAGATCTACTTAGGCGCTAATACTACTATTGCTGATTTTCAAAATAATCCTCAATTAAGAACTCACGCACCTGTTCTAGCGCAATGTGCAGTTTGGTTTGCTGATGATCAAATCCGCGAACAAGCTACAGTCGCTGGTAATGTTGTTAATGCTTCCCCTGCAGGTGATTCACAACCAGCCCTTCTGAGTTTGAATACTGCTATTAAATTAATTCGTCGCGAGCAGGGAAAAATCATTGAGCGAACGGTTCCTCTTCAAGAGTTCATCCTTGGTCCTGGTAAAACCCTATTGGAACCAAAAGAGCTAGTGCTGGGCTTTGAGTGTGATTCAGCACTCGGCTTTGGAAGTGCCTATGAAAAAGTAGGGCATCGACGCTCCTTAGTAATTTCAACGGTATGTTTAGCAGTTGTAGCAAAGGTAAATCCCGCTAAAAATATAGTTGAAGATATTCGAATTGGTATCGGAGCAGTTGGCCCCGTCCCAAAAAGATTGCATAAGCTAGAAAAGCGTTTAATTGCAGAGCCAATTACTAGTCAATTGATACATGAAATTGCAGAAGCTGGAAGCGAGGATGTGCAATCTCGTAGTCGTCAAGAATACCGCCGCGAGGTATTGGTGAACTTTATTGAACGAGCCATTATTTCTGCATTAAATGAAGCTGGTTTACCTCTTGTTCGTTTTGGTGAGGAGCGTCTCTGTGCCTGATTTCAAGTCCAATCCCCAAAAAGAAATAGGTGAGCATCCCTTTGTCGAAGTAACGGCAACAGTCAATGGTAAGAAAGTCACTAGGAGAGTGCCAAATCACTTTCGCCTCATTGATTTTGTAAGAGAAGAGCTACACCTCACAGGCAATAAGGAGGGATGTGGGGCGGGTGAATGTGGTACTTGTTCTATGTTTGTTGATGGAGCTTTAATTAAGAGCTGCCTCATGCCTGTTCAAAAAGTGATTAATGCCAATATTGAGACGGTGGATGACCTTGATCGAGATTCAGGTCGGACCATAGTTCAACAAGCCTTTCATAAGTGCGGCTCCAGTCAATGTGGTTATTGCATTCCAGGGATGGTGATGGCTGCAACCTCTTTGTTGCGTAAGATGTCAAATCCAGATCGAGAACAAATTAAAGAGGGTTTAGGCGGAAATATTTGTCGTTGCACTGGTTATCAAAAAATCATTGATGCTGTAGAGCTTGCGCGAGATGTAATGAATAAAAAAGTGCCAGCTTCTGCGCTCGAAGAAAATCTAATTGAGCCAGTTATGGGGGCCAGAACACCTCGCTTAGATGCTCCAGGAAAAGTTACTGGAGCAGCAAAATATGCGGCTGACATGGAGATGCCGAATATGCTCCATATGCATGTTCTGCGGAGCCCTCACCCTTATGCAAAGATAATTTCAATCGATACCTCTGCCGCTAAAGCTACTCCTGGAGTGGAGGTCATTATTACCTCCGCCGATGTACCTGGGGTTGATAATTTTGGTGTATTTATTGAAGATCAGCCAATTATGGCTAGAGAATATGTGCGGTATGTTGGCGAAGCAGTTGCTGCAATTGCTGCAGATACGCTTGATATTGCGATAGCTGCCAGTAAGCTTATTAAAGTCCACTACGAAGTGTTGGAGGGCATCTTTGATCCACAGCTTGCAATGAAGGACGGCGCGCCACAACTCCATTCATTTGCTAAAAATAATATTACAAAACATACAAAAATTCGCAAGGGTGATGTTGAGGAAGGCTTTAAACAAGCAGACCTCATTGTTGAGGAGGTTTACCAGACCGCTAAGATTGAACATGCTTATCTAGAGCCAGAGGCAGGTTTAGCCTATGTAGAGGCTGACGGATGTGTGACCGTTCATTCCCCTAGTCAAAATATTACGCATCACCGCCACGCATTGGCCAAAATTTTGGGGCGTCCCATTAATAAGGTACGCATGATTATGAGTACTGTAGGTGGAGGTTTTGGTGGCAAAGAAGACATGATTTACCAAGGTATGCTGGCTTTGGCTGCTATCAAGTCACGCCGTCCGGTACGCTATGTATTTACTCGCGAAGAAAGTTTTATTGCCAGCGCTAAACGGCATCCATTCTCAATCCAATATAAGATGGGCCTAAAAAAGAATGGCAAGATTGTTGCAACTAAGATGGTAATGATTTCTGACGGTGGGGCATATGCTATGTCAACCCCAGGAGTAATGAATAAGTCTGCAATCTTAGGCCCAGGCCCCTATCAACTTGATAATGTTTGGGTTGATGCCATTGGGGTCTACACCAACAACACACCTAGTGGCGCCATGCGAGCCTTTGGTGCATTTCAGTCAGAATTTGCTACCGAATCTCATCTTGATTTATGTGCTGAGAAATTAAAAATGGATCCTATTCAATTGCGTATGGTTAATCTGATGCGTGATGGCGCAACCACCCATACACGCCAAAAAATTGATCGTGTGTTAGCCGTCGACTGTCTTGAGGCGCTAGTAAAAGTGGCTGGATGGGATGAGGGAATTCCCAATCGTCATGGCGGCGGTCCTGCAACTCGTAAAGACATCTCGCAAGGTAAGGAGCGAAAGCCTTGCACCTTAGGCACCCATCTCACAGATAGGGAGAAAGTATGAAAAAACGCGGACGCGGAGTAGCGTGTGGCTGGTATGGCATTGCTCGAACAGCGGCGATGGACCGCGCTGCAGTTTGGGTAGAGTTGGATGATGGTGGAACAGTAAAGATTGCCACAGGAGTAACTGAGATTGGCGAGGGTATTTTGACTGGACTATGCCAAATTGCCGCTCATGAGATGGGGGTTCGCCCAGATGACATTGTCTTGGCTGATAACGATACTGCTAGAGTTCCAGAGGCTGCTCATGCGGGCGCTACCCGGATGACTTATATGATTGGTAATGCAGTTGCAGTTGCCTGTAAAGAAGCGATGACTAAATTTAAAAGAGCCATGGCTGATTATTGGGGCGTTGATCCGATCTCGATTTATGCAGTGAATCGTCGCGTTTGGGTAGAAAATTCTCCAGTCATGAAAATGAGTATGACTGAAGCGACTCATGTGCTCAAAAAGGAAAAAGGAATTGTGATTGTTGGAAGTGGATTATTTACCTCTGCACATACCGCTTTAGATCCTGATAACGGTGAGGCAACCCCATGGCAAAGTTATGTATTTGGGGCTCAAATCGCAGAGGTTGAGGTTGACTTGGATACTGGAGAGACCCAAGTATTGGGCGTCTGGGCCGCACATGATGTGGGAAGAGTGGTTAATCCCCAGCAAGTTGAAGGCCAAATTGAAGGGGGTATCGTAATGGGTCTAGGTCATGCGCTCATGGAGGAATATACCCAAAATGCTGGTCAGGTTGGCACACCTGGGTTTGCAAAATATATTCTGCCAACCGCGCTTGATATTCCCAATATGTATTCAGTCTTAATTACCGAGCCTGACCCAAAGACACCTTTGGGGGTTAAGGGGATTGGAGAACCATGTATTACTCCTACAGCACCTGCCATTATTAATGCTATTTATGACGCAGTAGGAGTCAGAATTACATCTTTGCCAGCAACGCCTGAAAAGGTGTTGGCAGGAATCATAGAAAAAAAGAAACAAAACTCAAAAAAAGTTAATAAAGAAAAATCCGAAGTACTTGCTTAGATCTTAGAAGTATCGATAGTGAAGTGGAGGAGATAAGATGACTAAATATATAAAACGTGCTTTAGTGACTATCTTGATATTATTTTCGGGGATGGTGTGCGCTGAAAAAAAGCAATATCCTGATAAACCAATCGAGCTAGTTGTCCTTTTTCCAGTTGGCAGTTCGTCTGATGTAGTGGCTAGATTATTTGCAGATAATCTCTCTAAAGAGCTAGGTACGCAAATTGTTGTGAATAATAAGCCTGGTGCAGGCGGTGCAATTGGTTACAAATATATTGCGTCTAAGAATCCCGATGGCTATTCGCTAGTGTGGAGCTCAAATTCAATTTTGTCTACTTACTACTCTGGCGCCTTAAATGTCGACTATAAAAACTTTGATCATATTGGTCGAGCAACTCTTGAGCTTCCTGTTATTGCAGTGAAGTCAGATTCCCCTTTTAAGAATTTAAAAGAGATGCTTGACTATGCGCGCTCCCATCCAGAGGATATCCGCGTAGGCAATTCGGGCGCAGGCAGCTTCACCCATTATGCCGGGGCATCCTTCTTTGATAGCCAAGGGGTCAAAGTTACTCATATTCCTTATGCTTCTTCACAGGTGGTGACGAGCTTAATGGGAGGCAATATTGAGGCTGTGGTTCAGGCCCCAGGTGCTTTGTTGCCGTTCGTGAACAGTGGCTCCCTTAGGGTGATTGGTGTACTAGGATCCCGTCGCGAACCTGCATTTCCTAATGTCCCCACTGCGAACGAACAGGGTATCAAATTTCAGGCTGATATGTGGAGAGGTATCTCAGCCCCTAAAGGCATTCCAAAAGACATTTCTGAAAAGATACAAGTAGCAATGCAGAAAACATTAAGTTCCCCTGATTTTAAAAAGCAATGTGAAAAGTTTGGTTGCCAAGCCTCCTTTGAAGATTCAGCAGCATTCTTAAAAGATATTGGGGCTGAAAACCAGTTAGTTGCAGAGTTTATGAAGCAAACATTAAAAAATAATTGAAGCTTCAATAGAGGTAAAAGGAATTGAAATACTGATGATTGATTTATTAAATCCGAATATGAATGGCGTTGCTTATCGTGCTAAGGCAATTATTAAGGCGGGCGGAATAGAGCAATTTATTGCAACTCACGATGTTCAAAACCTTTCTGTCTGTCTGTCTGAGGCTCTAGTAATGGGTTTATTGCGTCAGGGTGTTTCAAAGTACTTAGCTATCTTTGGTCACGGTTCAACTCATTTGGGTGAGATCCTGCGTATTTATACCGAAGCGGGCGTCACAAAGGTATTTAACTTTCGCAACGAAGTAGAAATGGCTCATGCTGGAACTGCCCTAAGTTGGGTTTATCAAGAGGCATGCGCAGTTGTCACTTCAATTGGCCCTGGGGCTCTTCAAGCAATGGCGGGATCCTTAGCGGCAGCATCGAATGGGGTAGGCTTGTATCACATCTATGGGGATGAGACGACTTATGGCGAAGGTTACAACATGCAGCAAATTCCTAAGCCAGATCAGAATCTATATGGGCAATTAACTGCTTTAATGGGTAAATCCTATGTGCTGCATACACCAGAAGCGATCCGAAATGCCTTAAGGTTGGGTGCACAAACTGTTTTTAATCCAGTTAAAGCTGGACCTTTTTATCTATTGATGCCAATTAATACCCAACCTCAAACGATAAATAATTTCAATTTGCAAGCAATGCCACTTAAGCCGATTGTGACTAAGCAAGGTATTGCTGAACCAGAGTTACTTCGTGCAGCAATTCAAAAAATAATTCAAGCCAAAAAAGTCCTGATTAAGGCCGGTGGTGGAAGTCGTGCATTTTATAGAGAGCTCCGTGATTTTGCTGAATTAGCTGGCGCCTCTGTTGTAGTGTCTCCGGGGTCGACGGGTGTTTTAGAAAATGACGCCGTAAATAATATGCATGTTGGTGGCAGTAAGGGTTCTATTTCCGGTAACTATGCAATGGAGAATGCTGAATTATTAGTAGTTATAGGATCACGCGCTGTTTGTCAGTCTGATTGCTCTGGGGCCGGCTATCCAAATGTGAAAGAGGTCATTAACATTAATGGCGATTTTGCGGACTTGTCTCACTATAACAATACCCTCGGCTTATATGGTGATATTGGTAGCATCTTGCAGCAACTTAATACTCATTTCCCTAAAGATAGGACTTACATACAGTCTAAACAAGCTTGGTTAGGTGACTGTTATCAGAAAAAATTGGATTGGCGGTTATTTCTTGATCGAATACAAGCCACTAAGGGTCTTATGGATGAGGTCTGGGGAGTCTCCGTGCTGACTCAGCCTGCCGCAATTAAGATTGTCTGTGATTTTGCTAAGCAGCATAGTGCAATAAAGTTTTTTGATGCAGGTGATGTACAAGCAAACGGTTTTCAGACTGTAGAAGACGATTTACCATTCCAAACATTTACCGAGAGTGGTGCATCCTATATGGGCTTTGCTACATGTGCTGCAATTGCTAATGGCTTGGCAAATAAACCACAGTATGGGATTTCATTTACGGGAGATGGTTCTTTTATGATGAATCCCCAAGCATTAATTAGTGCTGTGGAGCATGGTGCTAAAGGTATGATTGTGATTTTTGACAATCGCAGAATGGCAGCAATTTCTAGTCTTCAGCATGCCCAGTATGGTCAAGATTTCCGAACCAATGATTCAGTTGCGGTTGACTATGTGAAGCTTGCATCCGCTGTTTCAGGCGTCAAAGCTTTTGAGGTTGGACCCAGTGCTGATGATCTAAAAAAAGTTCTTTCAGCTGCATATCAATATGATGGCTTATCGGTGTTGCATGTGAAGGTTTATGCGGGCACCAACGAGCTTGCAGGATTGGGTGCTTATGGTAGTTGGAATGTGGGAAATTGGTGTGATGCGGTTCAAGAAGTTTATCTCTCTAGGAATGTGTAATTTAAATTGCAATGAAAAATTTAGATTTAGGCCTTTATCAAAAATATGGTTGTTTTATTAGCGGCCGCTGGGTTTCCTCCTCAGAAGGAGCTGTAAAGGAAGTTCATAGTCCCGTTTCAGGAGAATTGCTAGGACTTATTCCTGATGCAAGCGATAACGATTTACAGGCTGCTTTGGTGAGTGCCCTGCGGGGTTTTCAGGTTTGGCGTGCTACTGCCCCTTGGGAGAGGAGTAAGGTGTTGCGAAAAGCAGCCGATCTTCTTCGTGAAAGAAATTCCGATTATGCTGTTTTGATGTCAACCGAGACCGGTAAACCGATTGCTCAGTCAGAAGGTGAGTGGCGTGATGCAGCAGATCAGTTTGAGTGGTATGCCGAAGAAACCAAGCGTATTTATGGTCAATCCATTGAGGCAAGACAGCCCGATATTCGTATGGGTGTGAGATTAGAGCCTGTGGGCGTAGTTGCCGCTTTTTCAGCTTGGAATTTCCCAGCGCTTCTCCCTGCTAGAAAGCTGGCGGCAGCATTGGCTGCTGGATGTTCGGTGATTTTAAAACCTGCTAGCGAGGCTCCTGGCTCTGGGATGGCTATTGTTCAAACCTTAATTGATGCTGGTCTGCCTTCAGAGGCTGTCAATTTAGTAACAGGCAACTCTAGAAAAATCTCTAAATACGTAATTGAGTCACCTATTGTTAGGAAGGTTACTTTAACGGGCTCTACTGCCGTGGGGCGAGAAATTCTTCACCTTGCTGCCGAGGGTATCAAGAAGGTTTCAATGGAACTAGGTGGGCACGCCCCAGTCATTGTTTTTGGCGATGCCGATGTTGAGCAGGCAGCCGAAATGTGCGCTCGCTTTAAATTCAGAAACTGTGGACAAGTATGTGCTTCACCATCCCGTTTTTATGTACATGAATCTATTTATGCAAGGTTCTGTGAAATTTTTGCCCAGATCGCCAAGTCCCTTACGGTAGGTGGTGGATTAGATCCAAAGGTTGATATGGGGCCAATGATTAATGCAAGGGGTTTAAAACATGTTCAAGAGCTGATTGAGGATGCTAAATCCAAAGGCGCAAAAGTGCTAGCTGGCGGATCAACTCCATCAGGAATGGAAAAAGGTAACTTTATTCTGCCTACAGTGATTTGTGATGTCCCGGCTCATGCCAAGGTGATGGTAGATGAACCTTTTGGACCAATTGCTCCCATTAGCGCTTTTAGAAGTTTTGAGGAAGTGATTAAACTAGCAAATTCAACCGAATATGGCTTAGCTTCCTACCTATTTACCAAGTCTCTTAAAACTGCCACTTTAGCGAGCGAACAGATTGAAGCGGGAATGGTGGGTATCAATGAGTTAGCCATTGCCAGCGCCGAAATGCCATTTGGTGGCGTTAAGCAAAGTGGCATTGGAAGAGAAGGTGGGGCTTTCGGAATACAAGATTATCTAGAGCCAAAGTTTATAAAAACAAGACTGGTTTAAGAGTAATGACAAAAGAGATTAAGGGAATCAAGCGTGGCTTAACGAACTATGGCGATATGGCTTTTGCAGCCTATCTTAGGCGTTCTTTTGCTAAATCGATGGGTTACTCTACAGAGCTTTTAAATAAACCCATTGTGGGTATAGCCTCCAGCCCATCGGGCTTTAATAGCTGTCACCGTAATATGCCGGAGCTAGTAGAGGCGGTAAAGCGCGGTGTTCTTGCTGCTGGTGCATTACCAATTGATTTCCCCACAATTTCTTTGGGAGAAATTTTTCTCAGCCCAACTTCACTGATGTTCCGAAATTTAATGAGCATGGATGTCGAAGAAATGACCCGTGCTCAACCGATGGATTCGGTGGTTTTAATTGGTGGCTGTGATAAAACTGTCCCAGCTCAACTGATGGGGGCCGCCTCAGCCAATATTCCTGCGATTCAGTTGGTTACTGGGCCAATGATGACGGGACGATTTGAGGGGGAGCGATTGGGTGCCTGTACCGATTGCCGCCGTTTTTGGGGATCATTTCGTGCCGGCAAAATTTCCGAAGAGGTTATCAGTGACGTGGAATCCCGTTTAGCCACAACTTCAGGAACCTGTGCAGTCATGGGTACGGCTAGCACGATGGCTTGTATTGCAGAGGCTTTGGGGATGAGCTTACCAGGTACAGCCGCCATTCCTGCGGTTCATGCTGATCGCCTCAGAGCTGCCGAAGCTAGTGGTACATTGGCCGCCCGAATGGCTCTTGGGCAGATCGCTCCAATTAAACCCGATCAGATTATCACCCAAAAATCGGTTGAAAATGCACTAAGAGTTTTGCTAGCCATCGGCGGATCTACTAATGCCATAATTCATTTGACGGCAATAGCTGGGCGCCTAAATATACCCATTTCTCTTAAGCGCTTAAATGAACTCTCTGATGAGACTCCAGTATTGGTAAATCTTAAGCCTACTGGAGATAATTATATGGAGGATTTTAATTCTGCTGGTGGCTTAAGTGCGGTGCTGGCTCAATTAAAAGACTTCTTGCACCTTGATGCCTTAACAATCACAGGTGAAACTTTGGGGGAGCGCCTTGCCGCCGAGGGAAAAATCTATATTGATCATTCCATCATTAGACCTCTTAGTGACCCGATCGAGCCTGTGGGGGGATTGGTTTCTCTATTCGGCACCTTAGCTCCAAATGGAGCAATTTTCAAAAGAAGTGCTGCTGATAAAGATTTATTTGAAATTGAAGGTCGAGCAGTCGTTTTTACTTCGCTTGAGGATTTAAGTAATCGAATTGATGACCCGGATTTGGATGTTAATAAAGACGATATTTTAGTTTTGCAAAATGCAGGACCTAAGAGTAAAAGTGGAATGCCCGAGGCAGGTTATTTGCCTATCCCTAAAAAGCTGGCCGCTCAGGGCGTTAAGGACATGGTCAGAATCTCAGATGCCAGAATGAGCGGAACTGCATATGGAACAATCGTTCTCCACGTCAGTCCTGAAGCGGCAATTGGTGGACCGATTGGCTTAGTAAATAACGGAGACCGCATACGAATTAGTGTTAGAAATAAGCAAATTGATTTATTGGTTTCGGAAGCAGAATTGCAGAAACGGCGAGAGGCCCTGGTTGCTAAGAGGTCAGAAATCCCAGCCCGTGGCTATGCTCATTTGTATCACAAGCATGTGCTTCAAGCTGAGCAAGGATGTGACTTTGATTTTTTACTTGGTGATGGTGAATAGAAGGATAGAGTTATGAAGGTAATAGATCTATTGCGAGAAAAGGGCGGTGCAGTATCTACCGTTCCTAAAACGATGAAGTTATCTGAATGTGTGATCATGATGAGTGATCACAATTTGGGCTCACTAGTTGTGATTGATCAAGGTAAAGTAGTTGGTCTATTAACTTTCAGAGAAGTAATAAATATTCTTTCTCAAAGACAAAAAGAGCTGCGCCAAGGCCCCACGCCCCCTGTTGCTGAATTAACTGTTGAGTCGGTAATGATTGCTGATCCAGTTGCTGCATCTTTGGAGGATAGTATTTCAGACCTACATAATGTGATGGTGAATCATCACCAGCGTTATGTGCCTGTCTTAAAAGACGATAAACTACTCGGAATAATCTCTTTTTATGATATTGCAAAAATCATTATTGAGAGTCATGTTCGTGAGAATGCACTTTTGAAGTCTTATATAAGCGACTTCCCTGAAATCCAAGCCTAACTCCCCTTAATTGTTCGATTGATTCTGTATTCAGTTGGGGAAATATTAAATTTCTGTCTAAAGCGTCTAGTAAAGTAGCCTTCATCTAAGAAACCAACCTCCTTGGCAATTTGAGAGATACGATTATCTGTCATCAGCAAAAGCTCCTGAGCCTTTTCCATTCGCTTCATGGTTAACCAGCCTACAAAGGCTAAGCCAGTTTTTTGTTTCAATAGCTGAGATATATAGCTGGCTGATAAAAAAGTAGCATGCGCCACTGATTCTAAGGTGAGATCAGATTGAATGTTTCTATCAATGTATTGAATAACTCTCTTAAATGATTCAGTGATAGATGGGGAATGATCATGGCTGTGGACCAGGACATTAATTTTTTCATAATGTAGCTCTGTTGTAAATCCAATAAGATCCAGGATTATTCCTCTAATTCGCTCTCTCCAACCTAATTTTCTTTCTTGGTTAATTGCATATAACTTATTAATTATTTCCAATACATAGGAGAATTGTGATTCAGTGAAATTAAAATCTATTAAGCCTTGGTATAGAAAAGGGATTAACTCAGGGTGTTCTAGTGCAATTAATTCCTCAGTTTCAAATATATCGGCAGTTAAATTTGATCCCAAAAAATTTCTGCTGAAATTAATTATGTGATAGTTTGGATTTATGGCGGGCTGGCTAAAATGGACGCGAAATGGAAGCACAAAAATCAAAGATTTATCAGGGTAAATGGACTCTTTGTTTCGAATTCCATGTCGCGAACCCCCATTGACATTGACATGTATTTGAAAAAATTCATGCCGATGCGGTGTTATGATTGGGTTTCGTGCGGTCCAGTCTCTAATTTCAAATTCTAGATTGGTGGATCTTTCGGACATTTGATATGTCTTAATTTCGGCAGTGGTCATCGTAATAATTTCCTAAAGCTCTCTTTGTGCTTGGTTAATCCATATAAGACATATCAGAATGACGGGTGGGACTAAAAAGCTCCACATGCGAACTGCATTAAAAAATAATGCTCCAATTGCGCAGCCAACAGCAAAAATGATTACAGCAGGAATCATACTTTTTAGGCGGATATAAATTTCTGATTTCTTTTCAGAATTAACACCATGAAGGAGGTCTCCAACATCTAACATAACTTGGGTTATCGTTAGTGTCATTGCAGTTGTGGGGGCATTATTAAATAAATGAGCGCGGTGTACGGCATTTTGGATTGCCATTGCTGCCACAAAGATCAGCCCAGTAGTAATGGCAATAATACTATTTCCATCTATAAAAGGACTATATTGAATTGCAAGAAGTGCACCCAAAGATAGCAAGAATAGTTTTATAACTAGCATTGCACCATAGGCGTCTACTTTAATTTTGACGAGAAAGTAACTGAAAAGTCGGAGTAGACCGATAGTTAGACAAAAAACTGGCAGAGCAAGTGCTTTATCAATCGTGCCAGATTCACCCATAACTAATGCAGCCCCCAAAGTGGCAAAATTACCAGTTACATGAGCCGTGAATAAACCATTAAGTGCGAGAAATCCGACGGTATCAACGTATCCCCCATTAAACCCCAATAAAACAGGTATCCATCGACGGTTAAATACAGCCATTACTAAAATTCTCCTTCATTTTGGGCATTTTTTATTTTTTCTAGTAGCGCAAAGTGACTAGCTTAGAAGATTTTGTTATACCTTGCCCATATATTAAGAAGAGTGTAGTGCAAAAATAACCCCAGGCTATAGCGCTAATTCTTAAAGCGCAAAACCCCCTTGGAATATGCGTTTTACCCTACAAAGTCCAATCTATTACAATCTGTAATATCAAAAAGTTGCTTATAGTAAGCTGCACTTTAAGTAAAAATTATTTTCCAGGGGTATCTATGAAGCGCATTATGTTGTTATCAAAAATTCATCGCGCTGTTGTTACGGAGGCAGATCTCTATTATGAGGGCTCGTGCGGTATTGATGAAGATCTGCTTCGGGCGGCAAATATGCGCGAGTTTGAAAAGATTGAACTCTACAATATTACTAATGGTGAGCGTTTTTCTACCTATATCATTAAAGAGCCTGCTGGCTCTGGTGCAATTTCTTTAAATGGTGCTGCTGCACGCAGAGCTCATGTAGGTGATCACTTAATCATTTGTACCTACGGTGCGATTGATGATTCAGAAGTGTCTAAGCACGTTCCTAAGATTGTTTTGGTTGGCGATAAAAACGAGATCACCCAAATCAAGAGTTAATTTTTTACTTAACTCTCAAGCACCACAATTTCCCCAAGGGAAGTCTTTTCTCGAAACTGCGAGAAAGAAAATAGCGCCTTAATGTTTGAGGTTTTACTAACCTCAATTGTTCCTTCAGGAGTAAGTACCGCAGGGTATTCGCCAGGCGGAAAGATCGTCTCCAAAGCCTCTGTTGCGGGTTTGCCTTGAATTCGAAGAATGAGGTTCTTGGTGATTGCAATACGCATGACTCATATTAAGTTCAAATAATTAGAAGCAAAATCAGCTATGCACAAAATTAGTTAAGCCATGCACCAAGATGGATTTTTTTTAGCGTGAGATTTTTTGTTGTTTGATCCAATCTATTCTGATGCACAAAATCAGGGCAATTATTTTATTGACACAAAATAGTCACAATGATTGAATGGTGTTTGCTCAATCACTAATGGCTGCATTTCATGAAACTCATTACTGCAATTATCAAACCTTTTAAATTGGATGAGGTTCAAGAAGGTCTTGCCCATATTGGGGTCGATGGTATGACCACCTATGATGTTCGTGGCTTTGGCCGGCAGAAAGGACATACTGAACTCTATCGAGGAGCTGAGTATGTGATTGATTTCATCTTGAAGTTAAAGGTTGAAGTTGCGGTAGAGGACTCTAAATTAGAGGATGCACTCAATGTGATTTCTCGCGCAGCCTACACCGGAAAAATTGGTGACGGCAAAATCTTCGTGACCCCACTCAATGAGGTGGTTCGGATAAGAACGGGAGAGAGCGGTCAAACCGCTCTATGACACTGAGCAGCTTAGTGCAAGCTTACTGACCTTTTTTATCCGCAGCATCCATAAAGCCAATAATATAAGGTGAGGGAACAAAGAGTACGCTCTCGCCACCACGCTGCGCATGAATATTGACTTGGAAGCCAGTCTTCGCATGCTGAATTAAGAAGTCTTCTGTGAGGCTAATAGCCATCATTTCGCGCATCAGGCAGCGACCGTTGATACAAGCACCCGCTTCTCTAGATACAACATTAAATGTCACCTTGTCTTGATTCACAAGGCTTGCAGAATCGTATAAGCGCCAGTTGTTTGGATAGACCAGTAAGACCATGAGCTGATAGTTCTTTGTACCTTGAGCGGTCTTTTGAGCTTGAAGGCCAAAGGTCTGATCTGTGTTGTTAGCATCCATCGTATTGATGGTGGGTCCAACGTAGCTTTGGGTATTGGAGTTGCCATTTTTTGCCAGAACGGTATCGAGATAAACCGCTTGCGCTTCATCAGCTTTAATTTGAGGATCATTGTTATGAGAGCAGGCACCAAGACCTCCAATAAGGGCTAGGCAGAGGGCTAATCGTTTCATATTTAAATTCCTTGTTATGGCTGGCAGTATTGAGCATGGGCTCAATTGATTTCATGCTCTAGAGTATATTAGACACAAGTAAATGAGGTGATAAAGAGCTCTATGATGCGTTTGAATAACTTGATAAATGTCCTTTTAGGCTTTGGTTTGTTGATGCTAGCGGCCTGTAGCACTCCCACCAGTGAATTCGGGGTCTACCGACAATCAGATGGCACGATCGGAGTTCATGCCCCAAAGGATGCTAAAGAGTCTGAGGCGCAGGCGGTTGCCCTCGCAGAATGCAAAAAGGATGGAAAACGTGTTGTTTCCATCCTTGAACAGCGTAAAACAGTGAATAGTAACTTCCCAACGACCTATCTCTATAGCTGTCGATAGGTCGCTAATACATTAGCTAAGCAACCACTTCTTAATCGATTTATCGACACACATGGCATCTAGAGCAAGGCCAAAGAAGGCTGAGCCATT
>Ga0214170_1000356_pt1 | contig 17141 bp, 19 predicted proteins | sample TroBogEpilimnion_2_FD_153008 | JGI IMG/M metagenome (GOLD analysis project Ga0214170, IMG submission 153008) | Freshwater microbial communities from Trout Bog Lake, WI - 27JUN2007 epilimnion | ecosystem: Environmental > Aquatic > Freshwater > Lake > Epilimnion/Euphotic zone | place: Trout Bog... | reverse complement strand
GGCGGGATGAACCCATCGGTTTTCATAGACAATGAAGGCGATATTCTTGTTAATGTTCGCGTGTGTAATTACATTTTATTTCATAGCGAAAATAAACAAATTTTTCCTTCACGCTGGGGTCCACTCGCTTATCTGCACCCCGAAAAAGATCAACGTTTAGTTACTCGCAATTTTCTATGTCGGTTGAATAACGATTTAGAAATTATTAACTGCGCAGAAGTTGAAATGCTTAACCTTCATGAACCCATTTGGGAGTTCGTTGGTTTAGAAGATGCTCGCGTAGTCCAATGGAATAATGATTATTATTTAATCGGAGTTCGGCGCGATACTACAACTAATGGCGTAGGGCGCATGGAAATGTCTAGAGTTGAGATTGATAAAACTAACTGGACAATCAAAGAAACTGGACGAAAGCGTATCAAGGCTCCGCAACCTGATTTAAGTTATTGTGAAAAAAACTGGGTGCCGATTTTAGACAAACCATATCATTTTGTTAAATGGCACAGCCCAGTTGAAATAGTTTCAGTTGAAGGCGATCAAGCAATTCAAAAAGAATTGTATTTCGGCGGAATTAAACCAGAAAAAGACCAACGCGGTAGTTCACAAGTTATTCGCTGGGGCGATAAATACATTTCAATCACCCATGAAGTTGATTTGTTCAAAAATTATCTTGGTCAAAAAGACGGCATCTATAAACACCGCCTGTGCGTTTATGATGATGAATTGAAATTGGTAGGCATATCGCCTGAGCCATTTACTTTTCTTGACGGACAGATAGAGTTTTGCGTAGGGGCTGCCGAACACAAAGGCGATTTATTAGTTTCGTTCGGTTTTCAAGATAACGCTGCTTTTGTTTTGAGAGTGCCTAACCTAATCGTAAATGATATGGTGGCGCAATGCTTATAGAAACTTTGATAGTTGATTTGTCTAAAGACGCTTTCAACCCTGAATTAAACTTTGCGGTTGCGTTAGAGTATGACAACAATAAGCAAATAGGTAGTGCTGTATCGTTCTATTTAAGGACGGCTGAATACGGCAAAACCTCGCATCCAAAACTCGTTTACGCTTCACTCATCAAACTTGCTAAATGTTTTGAAGAACAAAACGACAGATTAAGCACAGTTTCTAATTGCATCCTTCAAGCGATTGCTTATCAACCTGCTCGCCCCGAAGGATATTTTTGGATGGCTAGATTTTTTGAACGCCAACGCCAGTATCAAGAAAGTTATGTTTGGGCTGAAATTGGATTACAACATAATTCGTTAGCCGAAACTGAAATTGATTTAGAGTTTACGCCATACTGCCTACTGTTTGAAAAAGGCGTTGCCTCTTGGTGGATAGGCAGAAAAGATGAAGCCGTAATGATATTCAATGATTTACTAACTTATGATTTGAACCCTGAATATCGCGCTTCGGTGGTAAGTAATCTTGCTACTATTTGATATCGGCGCCAATAAAGGCGATGCTACTAAAGCGGGGCTTGACATGGGTTACGCCGTAATAGCGGTAGAACCTTCACGGATGTATAAAGAGTTAGCCAATAATTTCATAAATCATTTGAGTGTCACTCCGCTTAAATATGCCGTATCTGATAAAGATTATGAAAAGGTTGAATTCTACGAAGCCGAAGAAGACGGATTAAGCACCCTGAATAAAGATTGGCTTACGGCAGATAATATGCCCTACAAAGGCAAGCCATTTAAGACCATAGAAGTTTTAACAATAACCTTAGATACTTTGGCTCAAAAGTTCGGCGAACCCGATCTCATCAAAATAGATGTTGAAGGCGCAGAGTGGCAAGTTTTTAGAGGCATGACACGCAAAATGGGTATCATTACTTTTGAGTGGACTTACGTTACAGTAAACGAACACTTTAAGCAGTTAGAGTACCTAGCCTCACTAGGTTATACAGAATTTGCAATAAGGTTTATTGAAAATCATTTAGAGTTTCCGCCTGATGACGATTGGTTGCCAATAGAATTTGCTGATGCGTTACAAAAACAGATTGATGCTCGCAGAAATGCGTGGGAATCTTATGGATGGAAAATAGCAAACCTTCGCCCGACAGCAGATGTTGGAATGATTTGGGTTAGATAACAAAGGAGAAAGAATGGGTCTATTAGACCGTATTGCGGCTCGCGTAGCAGCAGAGATTGTTAAATCTCCGACACTACCTACTGGTGCTGTTGCTTTATCTGAATCACAAATGCGTAATCAATCTATTAACCAAAACTCAGGTTATGGTACACAAGTTCCACTTCCACGCGATTCAAACATTGCTAATGTTCCTTTCTCTCCCGGAGTTCCGTTAATTCCCGGAGCGATCAACCCATTACAAGATCGCGGTCGCCCAGACCCACGCCGTTATGAATTTCTTGTTGCGCAAAATATCAACATCACAGAAACTCGCCTTGTTCCATTTAAGACATTGCGTTCGGCTGCTGATCAGATTGATATTCTTCGTCGTTGTGTTGAAGTATTGAAATCTAAAATCGTTGGACTTGAATGGGATATTGTTATTTCAGATTCAGCAAGCGAAAAGATTATCTCTGAATCAGGTGGCAATCATCTTCAAGCAATGGCTAAAGCACGCGAAAAATATTCACCTGAAATTGATCGTTTAGTTGATTTTTGGCAAATGCCTGATGTTCAAGAAGGCTTGACATTCACCGATTGGATTAAACTTTGTTTAGAGGAAATTTTAGTTCTTGATGCGTGGGCGATATGGCCACAGAAAACTGTTGGCGGAGATTTACTAGGTTTCAAAGTGCTAGATGGTTCAACTATTAAGCCTCTTATCAACGACACAGGTTTCCGCCCAACTCCTGATCAGGGTCCCGCATATCAACAAATTCTTTACGGCTTCCCTCGCACAGAATTTGGAATTACAGATGATTCACCTGAAGCAGATGGCGAGTTTACTTCCGATCAGTTGATTTACAACATTATGAACCGCCGTACATGGACAGTTTATGGGTATAGCCCAGTAGAGCGTTCGCTTATGATTGCGGATATTTATCTTCGCAGACAACAATGGATTCGCGCTGAATATACAGATGGCGTAGTACCTGAACTTATTTTTGAAACCGATGCTACTTTCGGTAATAACCCTGAGTTGCTTCGCGCTTATGAAAACATTTTGAATGATGATCTCGCTGGACAAACTGAACAACGCAAACGCGCGCGTATCATGCCAGCAGGATTAAAGGCTGTTCAACTATCAGGTTATGCTGAAAAATTTAGCGATGTATTTGATCATTATCTTGTTACATCTATCTGTGGTCATTTCGGCGTATTACCTACAGAAATTGGTTTCAGTTCTAAAGGTGGCATGGGTTCATCAGGGCATCAAGAATCCGAAGCACAAGCAGGACAACAACTAGGACTTGAGCCATTATCTGATTGGGTTGCAAAAGTTCTCACTAACCTTTCTTATTCTTATTTAGGTATGCCACGTGAACTTGAATTCAAATTTATGACATCAAGCCGTGAAGATACAGAAACACAATCAAAACGTGACGACATGGAAGTTCGTAACGGCGGAATGACACTCAACGAACACCGCGCTGACAATGGACAACCACTCATTGATTCACCTGAAGCAGATATGCCTATGGTGGTTGCTGGTCAATCTGTTTATTTATTCACACCCGAAGGCGTAGTTGCTGCTGGCACTTCATTAGACGAAAATGGCATTCAAGATAACGAGCCATCCGCTACTGAAAAATCAAAGCCTGAAATTCCTGACACACCTGAGCGAACAGAAGTTAAAAAGTTTGTTCGTTTTGTGAAACGCGGTAATCCTGAACGCCCATTTATTTTTAATCATTTAGATCGTGCTTATGCTGAAACACTTAATAAGTTTGTTGAAGCACAAGACCTTGATGGTGCGCGCTGGTACGCTGAACGCTATTTGGGGTTGTAAATGCAAAGACCGATTGAAGGCGCGGTTACTCGTTTGTCAGCAAAACACGCAGAGCCAATTCGCAGAGGATTAGTGAAATCAATAGTTGCGACAGATGTCGTAGCATCTTTTTACCAATCACATATCGGTTCTAATTCAACGACACCGCAACAGGCGCGTGATTGGGCTAATGTTAGCGTTACACAAAACAAAAAACCTTTACACGATGCTTTCAAGCCTTTATACACAGATGGTTGGGTAGTTGGTGGAGTTTTCGCTGGTGTCGTCATAAATCAAATGTTAAAAATACCTGAAAATGCTGGCGGAACAGTTGGTGGAATAACAGCCCCACCAATAGGCAGGGTTGATTGGAATACATTTACTCCCGGAAAACGATCAGCCAGCGAGTTATTGAAACCATCGGGCGGATTAGAAAAGTTATTAAACCAACGCAACATAACTCTTGATGGTATTCACTCAACAACGTTAGACAGAATTGGAACAGTTTTAGCAGATGCGCTAGACAAAAAAATGTCACCCGCAGAAGTTGTTCCTTTAGTAGCAAAATTGGTTAATGATCCCCAAAGAGCATTGACTATTGCGCAAACCGAAATGAATGTAGCGTTAAATCTTGCGGCTCGTGACACTTATGAAACTGCAGGTATAGAAATGGTTAGTTGGGTACTCGGAGCAGAAGGTTGCGAAGATTGCCAACAAAACGCAGATGAAAGCCCAATACCAATAGATGAAGTATTTGGTAGTGGGGATACAGAACCACCAGCACACCCAAATTGTTACTGTTCACTTGAATCAGCGACAAGCGATCAATAGGAGAATAAATGGCACTAGTCCAAACAAATAACACCGTAGGAACAACAGCACAAATCGTGTTTACTGTTCCAACAGGTAATCGTCAAAATGTCCCTGTTTACATTGATAACTTGGATACTGCTGCCATTTGGATTGGCGATGCTGCGATTACAACATCAGGAGCAACACAAGGTATCAAAATTGCTGCTGCTGGCAGCCGTCAGTTGTGGTGTAACTCAGGCGATCAGATTTACGCAATTTCAGCCGCAGGTACAGGCGCAGGTTTAGTAGTAGTAACAGCATCGGTCTAAGGAGAAACATGAATAAAGATTTCGCAACATCGTATGCCGCAATCATCAAAAGCGAACGCCAAGAAGATGGAACTCTCATGGTTTACGGCAAAGCAACAGATGATGCCATTGACAGCGATAACCAAATCTGCGATGCGGGTTGGTTGAATAAGGCTATGCCCGATTGGTTTAGAACAGGTGGAAATATCCGTGAGCAACATTCAAACATTGCCGCAGGAGTCGCAAAAGAACTCGATAGTAAAGCGGATGGTCATTACATTACTGCTCATGTCGTTGACAGTTCTTCTGTTAAGAAAGTGGAAGCAGGAGTTCTTAAAGGCTTCTCAATAGGTATTCGTGCGCCAAGAGTCGTGCGCGATGAAAAAGCAGTAAATGGTCGTATCATTGACGGACAAATCGTTGAAGTATCCCTCGTTGATCGCCCAGCCAACCCAAATGCCAAACTTATGTTGGCTAAATCAGATGGAACGGATGTGATTCAAGTGGAAGAAATGATCGAACAAGAACTGCCAACAGCAGAAGTTGTTGAAACAGAAACAGCAGAAAAGCGTGCCTACGGCGAAAGCGCCGAGGGTGAAACAGATGAAGGTAACGCTAATCCTGACACAGCACAACATGAAGTTGATGAAGCAACAGGCAAAGAACCTATTGAAAAAGAAAGTCATGGTTGCGATTGCGCTGGATGCATGAAGTGTGCTGCTGATGGCGGTTGCGATAGCAAAATGTGTAAAGGCTGCACCAAAATGAAAAGCGATACTGCTACTATTAGCAAGTGCTTAGAGTGCGGTTGCGGTATGGTTGGACAAGATCACGGATTAGCGCAAATCGCTGACCCAAGTTCAACTGGTCAAGTCGTAGTTGCGGCAAATGTCAGCACCGCCGACTCACTAGATACATCAGGTTCTATCAAGTCCGATGAGGCTGAAGAAGTTCCTGCTGTTGAAACACCAGCCGAAGAAATTAAGGCTGAAGAAGAAGTTTCTGCTGAAAAATCAGCAGAGAAAACCCTGCTTAGTGATGAGCAATTAAATGCCATCATTGAAAAAGCCGTGTCTGTGGCTACGGAATCTGTGAAAGTGGAGTTTGGGCTTGTTAAGTCTGCATTAGAGGCAGAAAAGAACAAGGCATCTCAACTGGAAACCGAACTGGTGACGGCGAAATCTCTTGCGGTTGGAAATACGCCAAAGCGTTCAACAATCGTGGCAGGTAAAACCCAAACAAATGATTTGTTGGCGAAAGCAGCCGAGTTTAATCACAAGGCTTCTATCACGACAGATTCCGAACTCGCTAAGGGCTATAAGGAACTCGCAAACGATTTCCTTTCTAAAGCCCAAGCAAACTAACCGAAAGGAACACAAGCATGGCACAGTTGCCTAAAGCAACCGACCTGTTTGCAGATGCTACTGACGCAAAGTCATCAGCACTACGCATGGAAGAATATGTTGAGGTTCTTGGCAAATCATTGTCAAATCCATCAAACACTCCCGGAGTAGCACCAGTTGATGCAACTGCTCAAATGGAAGCACTTGTAGCAAACAAGTCTATGTCACCTGATGCTCTCGGTGCTTTGAACAGCGCACTTGCTGCTCAACGCCAAGCACAGGCTGATATCGTAAAAGATATCTCTCTTACAACACCTCTATCAACATCTTTCGCAGCCTTTGATCTTGAAGCACCTGCTAAGTTGTTGACACCTCGCCCAACACCACTTCGTAACCGCTTGCCTCGCAAGAAGGGCGTTGGTACATCACACCGTATCAAGCGCATCCTTGGTTACACAGGTACAGGTACAGGTGGACAAGGAACAGTATGGCCAGGAATCACAGAATCAACAACAACAACATTTGGTTCAATCGCTTACGAGCGCGGTCCAAAGATTTCTTATTCTGCTGATGATCTAGTTCTGCCTTACAACTCATACTCACTATCTGACAGCGTTTCATTTGATGCTAACTTCTCAGGTCTTGGATATCAAGATCTTCGTCAGTTGTCATCAACATCAACACTTTACGCAACAATGTTGATGGAAGAGCGCATGCTTCTAATGGGTCGCGGAACAGGAACAGGTTATGCTGGCGCACTTAGCGCACCAACAGTAACTCTTGGAGTTGCTACTGCTGCTGGTTCACAAGTCGCAATGGCTTCTAACACCTATTATGTTTATGTAACTGCTGATGCTGGTGCTTTTGGTGAGTCTGTTGTTTCAACAGTTCAATCACAAGCAGTTTCATCTTCACAAGTTCTTACAATCACAGTAGGTGCTGTTACAGGCGCACTTGGTTACAAGGTTTACATCGGAACAACAACAGGTCCTACAAACGCTCATTACATTGGTCGTTTCACAGGATTGACTGCTACTGTTCAAGGTGCTGCTTCAACTGTTACAACAAACAACAACCTTGTTTATTCAACAACAGGAGCAAACCCACCATCTTCTGATTCATCTGCTTACGCAACAGGATATGACGGAATTCTCCCAACAGTTCTTGGTGCTAACACAGGTTACAACAACAACATCAACGCACAGTTCTCAACATCAAATCCCGGTGTTGAATATCAGAACGTGTTCTATAACATTTACAACAATGTTAAGGGTGATCCTGATGAGATTCTTCTCAATGGTTCAGACCGCAAGCAGTTGTCAGATGCTATTAAGAACGGCTCAACTGCGAACTATCGTTTGAACCTAACTCAAACTGAATCAGGCGACTATGTCGGCGGTGCAGTAATGGGTGGAATTCACAACGAAATCACAGGAAAGTTAGTTCCTATTACTGTTCACCCTTGGCTACCACAAGGTGTATCCCCAGTACTTTCTTACACACTTCCAATTCCTGATACTGAGGTATCAGATGTTTGGGCTGTGTTCAACGTACAGGACTACATGGGTATTCAATGGCCAGTTACACAATTCTCATACGACTTCTCAACATACTTCCGTGGAACATTTATGTGTTACGCGCCAGCATGGAATGGAGCAGTTTCAGGAATTGCGTCTGCTTAATAAAAGCAATTCGGAGCAGGGCGCATCTTCGGGTGCGCCTTGTTTCACAATAGGAGAGGCAAATAAATGACAAAAATGATTCCACCAAAGGGTTTGCGTTCGGTGGCTGTTAAAACAGAGCGCGGTACAAAAGTTTACAATGCGGGTAAAGATGGTTTGATAAATGTTGATAACCCAAAACACGCAGCACAAATGAAACACGAAGGTTTGGGCGTTGCTAACGCAATGGGTTCAATCTCTAATCCATCTTCATTAGGTTTTAATTGTAAAAATTGTGGTTTCGGTTCTTGGTTCAAGATATGCTCTAGATGCGGAGAAGATAATGGCTAACGCCTACTCAGGTACAACTCACCAATTTTCAACACCATATTTGACTTTATCCGAATACAAGAACGCGCCTACCGCTATTGACTTTGATAATCTCGTTTGGAATTCACAAGACCCTGATGTTCAAGATGCGGAATTAAACAATGTTATTGCTAGAGCAAGTTCATGGATTGATACTTACTGTAACCAAGTCCTCGCAGCAACAACCGAAAATGAACAACAGCGTTCACGCATTCGTGATGACGGCACTATCCGTTTTCATCCGCGATACAACCCAATTATTGCGCTGACCGCACTTCAATACGGCTCAGTAAATGATCAAATGACTACTGTCCAAGATTGTTCTTTAGCGTGGGTTGAAGACTCTCAAATTGTTTTTCCTTATGCCATGCTTTCAACGACCTATTCTAACCAAGGTCCACTTCAATTTGGTTTTCCTAGTTCGCCTCGTCAAGAAGTATTTCTTAAATACGCTTATGTCAATGGTTACGCTAATTCAACTATTGTTAGCGCAAACGCTTCTGACACAAGCCTGACAGTTGCCGATGCCACAGGAATTACCGCAGGATTAACCCTAAAGATTTATGACGGATTAAGTTCCGAGTTTGTAACAGTAGGTTCTACTTATACTTTTGGCTCAACAACAATTCCATTAGTTACGGCACTCACCTATTCACACAACGCAGGTGTTTCTATTTCAGCCCTTCCGCCAGCAATCAAAGAAGCCGCAATTCTTGTAACTACTTCTATGCTCAAAGTTCGCGGAGATAACTCAATGGTTATGGCTGTTGCTTCACGCGCTTCACAGGCTGTTGAAGGTTCACAAAAATTAGGAACAGAATTAAAAATTGCTATGGATTTACTTGCTCCTTACCGCAGGATTAGATAATGGCTCTCACAGGTCGCGCAGCCGTTCGTTCAACTCTCGCTACTTTTATCGGGCAACCAAATGTAGATGGTATCAACCAAATTTTCGTAGCGTTTCCTAAGCGTATTGATTTTCAAATAAATGCCCTGCCTTCTCAACTTACTCGCTCCGTTGCTGTAATACACATAGAGGCTGAAAGAGAAAATCGTTTGGCTATTGGCGGTGCTACAAATGGTTGGAAGCGCGTTGATTACACAATAGCAATTCAACTTTTTGCTCACTCATTACAGCGCAAATCAGAAGATGCCATGACAGATTTTGACACAGTAGTAGATAACCTTAAAGCCAAACTTCGCTCAGACCATCAATTTGGCGACCCATCAGGAACTCTTGTATGGCAAGGTGCAGAGCCAGTAATAAACGCAACTTTCGGTGAACCTATCTCTAATGACGGAACTTCAACCGAAATATGGGCGACATTAACTTTTGATGTCACTCAAATGATTCAAGCATAGGAGAAAAATGGCAACATATAAATACAACGGTGAAGATACCCGTGAGTTTCCAACAATCGGTTTAACAGTAAACGCAGGGGAAACATTTGAAGCCCCCGACAATTTTGATGTACCAAATGTAACCCCAACCAGCAAAAAAACAGCACCAACCATAACCACAGAGGAGAGTGAGTAAATGGCAGTTCAACCTTCCGTCAAATCCTATTTAGGATTAGCGTTAGAAACAACAAAGGGAACCGCAGTAAGCCCTACTGATTTCGTTCCTATTACACTTAACAGTTTCAAGCCAGTTGAAATGATCAATGAACTCCTTGATAAAGGTATTCGTGGTTCAATGGTTGAAGATTACAACTATGTTCAAGGTCGCCGTCATAGCGAAATTGATTTTGCTGGTCCTGCTTTTGCTGACACTATCGGTTATTGGATTGCTGGCATTATGGGTGATGTAACTACAACTGGTTCATCTGCGCCTTACACACACGCTATTGCTCTCAAGAACTCTGTGGGTGCTGCGGGAGATGCGCAACCAAAGGCTTTGACAATTACTGACTACTATTCAGCAGGCAATCGTCAATTTCCGGGATGCCAAGTTAATGATTTTGAATTAACTTTCAATGCTGACGGAATGCTTGAATATACCGCTAAGGTAACTGGGTATCCTTCTGCTACACAAACTGCTTCTGCTCCAACATTTTCAACTGTACTTCCTACTCAGGTTTGGGCAGGAACAGTAAGCGTTGGTGGAACATCAGTTTCTAATACCACTACTGGCTCAATCAAACTAACTCGCAAGGTTGAACCTATTTTCGGTATTGCGCAAACACAAGCACCTTATTCAGTATTTGTAGGCTCTTTGTCAGTGACAGGTAAAATCACCTTCGTTATGGAAGATGACACACAACTTACAAATTTCCTTTCAAATACACAGCCAGCACTTGTGTTCAACTGGTCAACTGGCTCAGGGTCAACTGCTACACAAATTTCTTTAACAGCCTCTAAAAGCGCATATACAACAGGTGTTGTCGTTCGTGATAAAGATTTTGTTGAAGTGACAGTTGATTTCAACTCATTAGGTAATACAACAAACGTAGGTGCGACTTCAGGTTATTCTCCTGTCAAATTCACCCTACAAAACGCAAAACCTTCAGGTACTTACCAGTAACCTGATAATATGTTGTGTGGGGATTAAATATGCGCCCGCCTTCCCGCTTCCCCACACAACCCTATAAACGAAGGCAACTATGGAAGGAACCATGATGAGCGAAAAAATAATTACACTCCCTAGCGGTAATACAGTTACATTAAAAGACCCTAAAGGGTTGAAAGTAAAAGATCGTAAAAAGATTTTTGAAGGAGCAGATGGTTTAGAAGGTATTCTGCAAACTATGGCTATTACAGATGGGATTATTTCCTGTTTGATTAAAGAGTGGTCTTTTGATCTTATTCCGCCATCAGTTCGCATTGAATCTCTTGGTGAATTGTCAATCGCAGATTATGACACTCTCGTTCAATCAGCAAACGAAGCACAAGAGGCTTTGTTTCCAACATTAAATAAAACCATAGAAAATGAAGAAAACCCAAAAGCGGATACCGCAAACTCCAACGTTTAAAAGATTTATTGGAAGGTGCGGATATAAATGAAAATTATGACTATCCCGAACAAGAATGGTTTTACTACGAGTGTGCTAAAAATTTTGGTTGGACTCCGCTAGAAACAGATGAGCAGCCGACTTATCTAGTATCATGGATGATTGCAATTCACAGAACAGTAGAGGAGATGGAAAGTGACAATCAAAACTAACATCCCAACAGTTCATCGTGAAATAATACAATTAGAGGAAAACATAGATAAAGGCGCACGCGCTGCTGTCAATGAAATAGCAGAAGCCTTAGAAAAACTTATTAAAAACGAAATCAAAGGTCAGCGTGGTTTCACGCTAGGACCACAAGGCGGAAAGATTTGGGATAAAGCGGAGGCAGGCAAACCCCCAATGAATCGCACAGGTAATCTGCGCCGATCTATCAAAAGCCGTAAAGTGCGACAAGGTTTCGGTGTTTATCGTGCGGAAATCGGACCCACCGCAGTTTATTCTCGCGCCGTTGAAATGGGTGGAGAATACGCACCGCGTTCATGGCGTGGCACAAGTGCTATGAAAGGTTTTCCTTATGTGTTGCCAGCATGGAAAAAATTCAAAGAGTCAGGTATGTTACAAGAAATCTTTTCTAAGAATGTGGTGAGGCTCTAATGGAACTAATGCCAGTAAGAATTGATCTAATTGTTCGCGCGCAAGAAGCAATCGCCGAACTTCAAAGAGTCAATGGCGAAATGGATAGAATTGCCGCAAAAAGTAAAGTTGCTAGTGCTGGCGTTGCTAGCATGGAAAAATCGTCTAAACTTGCTGGAACAGCACTTCTTGGTTTAACAGGTATATTTGCCGCAGTTAGTTACGAAAGTATCAAATCTGCGATGAATTTACAAGCATCGCAATCAAGGCTTCAAAGTGCGATTCAAAATACTGGTGTAAGTTTTGCTGCCGTAAAACCTGTTATTGACAAACACGCAGAGGCTATGGCTAAACTCGGTTTTACAACCGAAGACACTTATCAAGCATTAGGAACTATCACTACTGCTACTCGTAGCCCACAAATGGCTCTTGATTCTCTTGCTGCTACTGCTGATCTTGCGCGTTTCAAACATATCTCACTTGCTGAAGCAGGAATGTTGGTTGCTAGGTCTTCTACTGGTCAGGCTCGTGGACTTAGAGATTTAGGTATTGCTATTGGCAAAACTATACCCAAAGGTGCTGATCTAAAAACAATTCTTCAAGCCATTGAAACTAGAACTCATGGCATGGCAACAGCATTTGCACAAACAAGCGCAGGACAACTTCAAGTATTACAAGCAAGGTTCAAGTCTTTATCAGAAGAAATTGGAATTGGATTGCTTCCTGCTTTTAATGATATTCTTAGTTGGATTGCAGGTCCAGGAATTAATGCTCTTAAAAAATTGAGCAAATGGTTTTCGGATAATAAACCTGTTGTAATTGGTTTTGCTACCGCTTTAGCAACTATTTGGGTTGCTCCAAAAATTGATGCCATGCTTGCTGTAATAACAAAATTAGTTCTTGGTTGGGGTGGCGTAACAGCAGCAGCAGAAGAAGCAGCAACAGCCGAAGAAGTTGCAGCGGGGGCTGGGAAAACTGGACCATTAGTAACTGCTTTGCGTAGTCCTTACACCGCTATGGCTGCTATTGCGAGTACAGTTGCGTATGATTTTTACAAAGCAGGAACAGATCAAGGACCACCACAACCACCAACAATAGGCGGTAAGGCTGGAGCAGCACAACAAGCGCAATATAAAAAAGAATTAGCCGCGTATAATGCTAAAAAAACTCAACTTTCACCTGAAGTTATAAATCAAATCTCTAATGTTGGTGGTTCGCAGGCTGGTATGCAAACAATAGGTAAAAGCCCTAGCCTTGCTGGAGTAGGTTCTACAAATTTACCAACAGCATCAAAAGGTAAAAAAACCTCTATCGCTACTGCTAAAAAACAATTATCAGGCGGAACTAATCCTAATGTCAATTTAACATCTAAAACTATTTTAGATAGTAGAGTAATCGCAACGACTCAGGCTAAACACATGAAATACAGAGCGCCAATGGCAGGAGCAAAGTAATGTCATTAAATCCGTATCAATTTTCATTCACGCCAAGTGGTTCGGGCGCGAGCACATTTACTTTCGGCGCGGGAACACCTTATGTCGTTGAGATGATTGAAGGTTTATTAGATACCTCACCTATTCGTAATCAAGACGAAAATCGCGGATACATAGATGGCTCTTGGAGTGGTAGAGATTTTTATGATGCCCGCACAGTAACCATGAATTTAATCATTGTTGGCGATAATTCTTATAGCGCACAGTATTACTACAAACAATTACAGTTAAATCTAGCCCCGCAAATTACTGGCTACTATCCTGACCCCTATGCCACAACACAAGCAAGCGGAGTTCTTGGTTTGTTTCAATTTCAAATTACCGCCGCAACTGGACAACAGCGTATGTGGGGTCGCGTTCGTTCTGTGAAAGCGCAGGTTGATCCTGATTTTTCTTATGGTTATATCGCTGCAACAGTTGAAATGTATTTTCCTGATCCTCGCTATTATGATGAAACAGCAACAGTTGTAACAGGCACAACTGTCAGCCTACCGAATACAGGTTGGGCTTCAAGTTCGCCAGCATTTATTATTGTTTCACCTTCTGCGAGTGGAACAGTAAGTGATGCTAGCGGAAACACTATGACTTTTGCTAATGTGGATACATCTTATGCGCTAATCGTTGATTTGCTTCAACGCACAATTACGCAAAACAACGCATCGGCTCGTAATACTTTGACAAGCGTAACTAACTGGTTGTACCTTCCAGCCAATTCAACTTCGTCATGGACAAGCACTCTAGGTAGCATGGCGGTTACTTATAGAAATGCTTATGTATGAGTGATTATCGTTACGTTACTACTCAACTTTATCAATCAGGTGGAACCCCCAATCCTATAATCGGTGAATATCCTTTCACTAATGTAAATTTCACCCAACAACTTTCTACTATTGGCAGTTTTACTGGCGATTTATTGTTGTCAGGTTTTGACTCCTCTCAATACAACATAGATGCTGGTTTGACTCCCGGCAAAGTTGCTCTTTATGTATTCAAAGGCAATAACCCTGTTTGGGGCGGAATCATTTGGCAACGCGAATGGGATTCAATCAACCAAATTCTAAAAATAACTGCTCAAGAAATGTTGTCATACTATGACCATAGACTTATTTATGGTTTCACTACATCAAGTAATTACACAACAAATGTTTTGGGTACTGGTTCGGCTGGATTGAACTATACAAATGTGGATGCGCTTTACATGATGAAAGATTTGATGACTGCCGCAAACGCTAAAACCTTACATGGCAATATCGGCGTTACTTATAGTTCATCAAACCCAACTACTGTTTATGGCGGAAGTTCTATCACTCGCTCATTCTTTGACTTCGAACTTAAAAGTGTTTATCAAGCATGGAAAGATTTATCAGCGGGAAGCACATACTTTGATTTCACTATCAAGCCCCGCTTGAACGGCAGTAATCAAATCATCAATGAAATCATTGTAGGCTCTCCGCTGCTTGGAACTACTTATAGCGCGACAAGCACAACATCAACCAATCTTCATTTTCCGGGAAATGTCACTTCTTATACCTACACAGAAGATGGCGCAAATGTCGGCAACTACATGTACGGAATTGGCTATGGGGCTAATCAAAACAGGCTGATTAGTAAATACTACGATACCGATAAATTGATTACTGGCACATGGCCATTGTTAGAAAATACAGCGAACTTCGTGGACATTGTTAATAACTCGCTTCTAAATACTTTCGCTCAAGGTAAATTAGCAGCAACTTCTTATCCGCCTACTACTATTCAAATGGTTCTTCCTAGTTACGGCGACCCTGTTTACAACCCAAATGTTAGCGGATTTTATAGCATTGGCGATGGCGTAAAAGTAATTATTTCTGATGATCGTTTTCCCGGAGGCGCAAATGGCATTTTCCGTATCATAGGAATAAATGTTGAGCCCGGAGAAAATGGTCCTGACAGAATTACATTAACACTTAACCTACCTCTAGCAACTACACTTACGGCGGGATAATGGCATACATAAACTTACCCATAAGTCTTGATCAAATTGTTTCAGATATGCAAGACCAAATTGATCGTAATACTACAAGTTATAGTGGTCCACAAGTAACGGCTGATGCCGCACAGGGACTTGCTGCCGATGCTTCAACGCAAGCAACTGTGGCTCAAGCACAGGCTGTTATTGCTTTACAACAAGCCAATCTTGCTTATGCTGCTGGAGCGCAATCTATTCAAATTAGCGCGCAAACGATTGTCAATTCAAGCAATCAATTAACAGCCATGAATACAAATGGAATTACTGTTTATTCAGGCGCTTCATCCACAAGTGGCGCTCGCGTAGTTATGAATTCGGCTGGTATTGCAGGATTTAACACTTATGGCGTAACCACTTTTGCCATAGATGCAAGTAGCGGAGCAGTAAGCACAACAGGCGCGGTTTTTACAAGTTCAACAATTAGCGGTGGCTCTCTTAATATCAATGGTAATGCCATTATTGATTCAAGTGGATTTCTTACAGCACAAGGCGTAACTATTACTGGTTCGCTTTATTCTACAAATGGTTCTATTGGTGGCTGGAACATTGGTTCATCAAGCCTTTATACTGGTTCTAGTCCTTATTCTGCAACCACTTATCTCAATTCAAGCGGTGCCGCTGGTTTTGCAGGTACAATTACTTCAATTTCTCCATTAAACATTTCACACGCAAGCGGTTATTCATATATTACATCTTTGCAAATTGGCAGTTATATGCAAATTGTTGGCGGATATGGTGTAACAAGCAGTTGGAGTCCAAATTCAACCAATACTTACGATTTAGGTATTGGCGCAAACAGTTATCAATGGAACCATATTTATTTGCATAATAGTCCTGTTGTTAATTCAGATAGTCGCTTGAAAACTAATGTAAATACTTCAACTCTTGGACTTGATTTTATTAACTCATTGCGCCCGGTAAGTTACAAAATGATTTCAGGCGGCAATAAAATAGATGTGGATAATGAAGGCAATCCAATTATCATTGGCAAAGATGCTAACGGAAAAGATATATTTCAAGTAACATCTATTGCTGGCAAGCGTACTCATTGGGGTTTTCTTGCTCAAGAAGTAAAAGAAGCAGTTAATAAATCAGGCGTGGAAGATTTTGCTGGATGGGTTCTAGGCGATTTGTCTGATCCAGAATCTTATCAAGCACTTGCTTATGAACAATTTATTGCACCTTTAACTAAGGCAGTTCAAGAACTATCCGCAAGACTAGACCAGTTAGAAGGCAAATAATGGATAATCAAATACAAATAGATGACATATTAAAATTTTTGCGTGAGCAAATAGGGATACAAGCGCAAGAAATTGCAGTTCTTAAAGCCACGATTGATGCACTAACAAAACCAAAACCAACAACAACCGCCTCTCCTGTGCTGTCTAAAGAAAATGGACCGCGAGGAATCTAACTCGAAAGAGCGCAAATGAACTCAGATACAGCAACCATTGTATATTCCTACTTCTTCATAGCCGTCGCACTATTAGCGGGCATGGGTATGATTGCCAAGCACACTATTGGCAAGCACACAGAGGAACTTAAAGATAAGTTGAACCGCATTGAATATGCGTTATACAACGATGGGCAAACTGGTCTTATTAACAAGGTAGATGCGCTTATTGAAAACCAGCAAATCATTAAAATTGATGTTGAGGTTATGAAGGCAAAATATG
>Ga0214170_1000352_pt1 | contig 17202 bp, 10 predicted proteins | sample TroBogEpilimnion_2_FD_153008 | JGI IMG/M metagenome (GOLD analysis project Ga0214170, IMG submission 153008) | Freshwater microbial communities from Trout Bog Lake, WI - 27JUN2007 epilimnion | ecosystem: Environmental > Aquatic > Freshwater > Lake > Epilimnion/Euphotic zone | place: Trout Bog... | reverse complement strand
CGATGGGTGCTCGATGGGTGCTCGTTCAGGTCATTTAGTTTGGCCGCTATTAATTGCCACGAGGGCCACGCTTAATCGCGCTACAATTTCAGCAGCGACCTCGGCAGATGTCCGAGGCGCGGTGATTGGAGTCACTATGCAAGATGAATTAAATGAATCCGTGCTTGAGGTAGTCGAGGATGCGGTCACGATTTACGAGTGTGAGAGGTGCGGCGATTCGTTCGATGATGAGTGCGACCTTTACACGATCACTACTCGCAACGGCACTCAAGAATGGTGCCAAGATTGCCAAGATTTGAACGCTTGGTTTTGTGCTGATTGCGACACGATGTTCGCGTGCAGCGGTACCCGTTACGGCGTTGACTCGGTGTGCGTAAATAATGACGATTGGGTGTGCACTGATTGTCGCAGTGAGAATTACTACCTATGCGAGGTATGCGAGGAGTACTCATCGCATGAGTACTGCTGCGATGTGGAGGATGACTACGAGGAGTACTCTCGTTCGATTCATAACTACTCATACAAGCCCGACCCGGTGTTCTGGCCAATTCAGCCGCGCTACTCAGTGCACCAGATAGGCCGCTCGTTTTCATTCTTTAACGATGCCTCGCGTGGTCGGATTCTTGATGAGAATGAACGCATGCTCGACCGTTCACGCCTCGCGTATTTTGGCATCGAACTTGAGGTCGAGGCTCGCGATGGTGACCGTCACTCATTGGCTGAGCAGATGGCGGCCTCGTTCGATGAGTCCGTGCTCTATCTAAAGGATGATGGCTCGCTCTCGGATGGTTTCGAGATTGTCACGCATCCACGCTCGCTCGATTCATGGCAGCAGTTCGCACCGTCATTTGGTGCGGCACTGTCGAGGCTCGGTGCGAATGGTGCGCGTGCGTGGTCGGAGTCATCGTGCGGCTTGCATGTGCACGTTTCGCGTGTCGCTTTCAGCGGCCCGAGTCACGTGTCGCGTTTCGCGCTGCTCTATGCACGCAATGAAGATGGGTTCGTGAGTGTTGCGCGGCGTACGTCTCATTACGCCTCATTTAATTCATTGCGCGGCGGTCGAGGTGTAGTGACTAAGTGCGCACGTGCTGAGTACGCCTCACACTCGGACGCGGTCAATTTGTCATGGCCTCACACTGTCGAGGTTCGCATCTGGCGGCCATCGCTCGCGGTCGGACGTGTGCTCGCATCGATTGAGTTCGTGCACGCCTCGATGGAATACACGCGCGGCCTAACTAGTAACGATGTGCTCGGTGGTGCGCTTGGATGGTTCGAGTTCGCTCGTTACGTTCGAGCCAATGCCGCTACCTATCCGCACGCGGTTCGTGTGCTCGATGGTGGCACGTTCGAGATGGTGGAGGCGTAAGTCATGTGCATCTTAATTTGCGGCCTGTCGAATGACATCCCTACGCTCGATGAATTGAATCGAGCGTGCATGAGTAATCCTGACGGTTTCGGATTCTCGATTCTGTTCGAGGATGCTCTCGGAGTGCGTGACATCGAGACTCAGCGGAGCATGAGTTCTAGTGATCTCATTAGCTCTTTTTTAGGTTCAATGACCAGGCACAATGGCTCGGTAATTGCGTGGATGTTTCACGCTCGCATCGCTACTCACGGCGCGGTCAACATCGATGGATGCCACCCGTTCGCGGTGGATGGTTCACCTCGCACGATGCTCGGCCATAACGGCGTGCTACCCGTTCGCATTGGTGCCGGTGATTGGCGCAGTGACTCACGAGTGTTTGCGGAGGATTACATTTCCGCGCTCGGTGGTGCTCGCGTGCTCGGCACTGAGGTCGGGTTCGATGTGCTCGATGGGTTCGTGTCGGGTTCAGGTTCGAAGTGCGTGATTCTCAGTGCTGAAGATGACCATGAGCCGGTGACGATTCTCGGTGAGTCGCTCGGACATTGGCGCGGCGATGTGTGGTTCTCGAATCGCTCTTACACTCAGCCGGCCTCTTATCGAATCATGGGTGCTTACTCAACTTTTGGTGCACTCGATGACTACGAAACATTTGAGCCGGTCGATGTGTCGATGATGCGTGCATGTGTTGATGCTGACTGCGATGCGCTGGTTAGTGATGAGTGGTGCGATGCGTGCGGCACGTGCCAAGAGTGCTGGCTCGGTTCATGGGATTGCCAGTGCGACTACTCAGGCGCGGAGGTGATGCAATGAGGTCGAATGATGGCTACTCAGTGCGCACGTGGTGCGGCTTGGTGCTGAGTGTGGTCACGGGCTACGTGGTCGCGTTAAAGGTTCACTACGCGGTCACGGTGCATTGGTCGATGCCTCACCAGTCCGACCCGTTTGCGTGCCTTGTTTGGCTCGCGGTCACTGCAATGCTGGCGATGGTGGTGATTTACTTAGACGAGTAACCGCTACCCATTAGACACGCTAAGAGGCCGGCCTTCGGGCCGGTTTTTTAGTGCTCGTAGTTCAGTCCGGATGGCTGGTGCGGCGGCTCTAGGTGCCTTGTAGCGCGGCTGGTGACAGTGGCCCGATGATGGCTCGGTGCTCGATGTGTGGTGCTGGTGGTCATGTGGTGGTGCTGCTGGTGCGGCCTCAGTGGTGCCTAGATTTTGATCTTCGGCATGCTGGTTCAGTGATGACGTGAGAGATAAGCCCATCCCTCAACATCCCTTATTCGTGCGTATAGGTACCAATACTAACGAGTAAGTAGGCGAACAAGTGTTCGTATTTGACCGGATGTGTGCCGAGGGGGGTGCCTCTGCGTAAAAGTGTATCTCAAAAACGGTGAACTGTCATTCTCATCACCAGTGTTTATAAGGGTTTTGGTACATATGCTGTAAAAAAGCGCGTTTGATTTCGCGGAGAGAAATCGAACAAAAAAGGTTTCAAACCGATCAGGTGAGAACCCTCATTATTCTTTCTTAATCCCCCTTAAAAGCACTATCTTTAATACTCAGGCTTTGCTTACAGGTATCCCCGCATCACCTAACCAAAAAAGAAAGACTTAAGTATCTTAAATGGGACATCCACCCGTCATGAACACGAGGCTTGTCCGATGCGTTTAGAAGTACTTGGACATTTCACCAATGGCTTATGGTGCGTGTTCGACCGAATACCGCTCTAACCGGCTAACTCCGGCGAGTATCTTACGTACAGGGCATTTACATGCATGGCAGTAAGACTCACACTCCGGGGGGACTTGCACCCACGACTACTCTCATCGGTAGTACATACAGGATACCACACTTTGCGCGACATGTTACGCACCCTGGTGTCTACTATGTGTATGCTTGGTGTATGTGTTCTACCTGTGGCTGCGGCCGACCTAAAGACAAGCACGGCGAAAAGACTATTGCTGCTGCCAATAAGAAGTATTCTAAAGTAAAGCCTAAAGCAAAGAAAAAGAAGTAACTACCCCGTGTTTCTTGTACCCAAGATTTTGCGAGACACAGACCCTTCTACTTGGCTTTTTAATCCCAAATACAGACGCAGGGTGCGCCGTCGACGTAGAGGTATTACGATCACCGTTAACGGCCAGGACTGGCAAGCATGGGTAGAGTCCCAGCGCTAGTCCAGGCTTTGCACCTTGGTGCGAATTTTAAAATTTTTTTTGACTTCCGCCATAGATGTGTGCTAAGATAAAAGAGTAGTTCGGACAGGCTACTTTTTCACCCTCCTTCCGAGAATCCCCCTGGTTGCATAACTGGGGGGATTTCTCATGCTATGCTTAAAGCATGAAGAAAACATACGCACCACACATTACCTCACTCCTTACAGGAGCAGGGGCAGTACTAGCAATTGTTCACCCAGGATTTAAGATCCCTGTAGGAGTTGAAGGACTTGTAGCATCGCTGTGCATTTTGGCATCTACATTTGTTCAGGCCCTCCACTTTGTACGCAAGAACAATCTTGAAGGCAACTTGTTGCTTGCAAGTCACCTTGCTACACAGGCAGCGGAATCAATCAAGGCTGACACAACAACACCAACAGCCTAATGTCACATGGGGAGATTATTGAAAAGTCACTTAAAGAGTGGCTCGATGAAAACCTCCCCAAGTTTCTCAACCGCATAAACGAGGAACTACCAAGTGATGCACCATGGGAGATGCCCGTCGTAGAAGATTACGTTTTAGTAGTTGCGGTTAAAGACTACAACGATGGACTTGGCGGCATCTTTACCATTGGTGATTCCAACGTACCTGGATACAGAGTGCGTGGTTTGATTGCTGACGCATTGAACTCATAAATGGCAGTAACACCAGTACAACGTAAGAAGTACTTTGAGGCACGCACAGCGGGGTTCTCTATTGCCGAAAGTGCTCGCAAGGCTAAGTTCTCAGAGGCTACTGCCTACCGTGTAGAAAAGGCTGCTCAGAATCTACGTGCCGATGAAGGCATTGATAGTTCTGCCAGCAACTACCGAGAATTAAAGAAAGAAGCCAAACTCTCTGGGCCGATACCGTATGACAGATTGTCAGACGAAGCCAAGTTAGCACTAGAAGATTTTGGTTATTTTCGTGAACGTTACTTTGGCCGTGTGTCTACGCCATGGCAAGAAGAAGCCGGTATTGCTTTAGTAGAATTACTTGAGTCGCCAGACAAAGAATACGTGGTTATGAACATGCCACCTGGTTCTGGTAAAACCACATTGCTACATGACATTACGTGTTGGGTCATTTGCCGTAATCGTTCTACTCGTCTTTTGACTGGTAGTGCGACTATGAGCCTAGCCAAACGAAACTTGATGCGTGTGCGTAGATCACTAGAACGTGTTATTCCAGAACAAGCAGATGAGATGCTTAAAGAACGTGGACAAGCACTTGATGCTATTACGACAATGGCTCACGACTTTGGTCGCTTTAAGCCGTTGGAAAAAGAACTGTGGACTAACGAAGCGTTTATTGTTATGCAGCCAGAGGAGTCTGGTGCTATTAGTGAAAAGGAGCCAACCCTAAGTGCCTACGGTATGGATAGTGGTTTCATCGGAGGACGCTTCGATGGCTGTTTCTGGGACGACCTTGTGGACCCTCGCAAGGTGCGCTCTGCAGAACAACGAGAAGCAATGGAAGACTGGTACCAAGACGTTGCAGAAACTCGACTTGAACCTGCAGGTATGCTTGCTCTTATTGGTCAGCGCCTGGCTCCTGATGATCTTTACCGCTTCGCTTTAGACATGGTGCAGCCTCTTGATGAGGAAGCCGAAGAATCCATAGATGAATTAACAGAAGAAGAAGCAGCATTGCTTCGACGTGACAAAAAATACAAACACCTAAAATACAAGGCTCATTATGAAGAAAAGTGTTCAAAGGATAATCATAAGCGTTCGGCTGCTGCTTACCCCGAAGGGTGTCTCTTGGACCCGCGCCGTCTTGGATGGCGAGACATTTCTAACCTTATGTCCAACCGAGGAGAACGCTTTGCTGTTGTATACCAGCAGGAAGACCTGGCGTTAGATGAAGTATTGGTCAGAAACGAATGGGTGTTTGGGCATGGAAACAGCCCAGGGTGCATTGACAAAGACCGTGACAGGTGGGAGATTCCACCAGGGCTTAATCCCTCAGATTGCATCGTGGTGGCTACAGCCGACCCATCTCCAACAAACTACTGGTCTATCCAGTGCTGGCTTTACCACAAAGATTCAGAGCAACGTTTCTTGCTCGACCTCATTAGAGCCAAGATGGAAGCCCCGCAGTTCTTAGAGTATAACTACAACCAAGGGGAATTTACTGGGGTTATGGAAGATTGGCAGCGATTGTCAGTTTCTTTAGGATTCCCAATTCAGGTATGGGTTGTGGAACAAAATGCAGCCCAACGATTCATGTTGCAGTATGACCATTTCAAACGATGGAGGCAACTGCGAGGGGTTGAGATTATTCCTCACAACACCACCAGCAATAAATCTGATGCTGAATACGGTGTTACGACAATTTCTCAACATTGGAAGTTTGGTCGTGTAAGATTGATGGGTAAGGGTGAAGGTAAAATTCGGTCAATGAAATTAATTGATGAAGTGACCAGATACCCTCATGGACGTACGGATGACTGTGTAATGGCGGAATGGTTCTTTGAATGGAACCTTCCAAACATTTACGTGCCTCAAACGAAGTCCGTACAAGCCTGGCGACCCAAATGGGTACGAAGTACTCAATTAGCGAATTTGAGGTAATTAATGCCTGTTTCTTTTGATAACGATAAGGCCGCAGGTCAGATTGTCCAAATGTACCAAGAGCGACGCTCTCACCGCAGTGGACAATTTAGACGCATGCAGGAAATACGTGACCACTACAACGGTGACGTAATTGTTCCATTGCCTGAGTTAGACGAAGCAGAGAAGCCAGCAATTCCTAACTTGATTGCTCAAGGTATTGATGCGTTCGCTATGCGAGTGGCATCAGTGCTACCAGACATTCAGTACCCTGCACTTCGCCCAGGAATCCAGTCTTCAGAAAACCGTTCTCGTGACCGTCGCCTAGCCAACATTGGTTGGTGGGATATGAACCGTATGGGAACCAAGTTGCGCCGCCGCGCACGTCACCTTACTGCTTACGGTATGAGTGCTGTATCTCTTTCTCCAGTTTCTCTTGATCCATCAGACAACCGCAAGATTCCACACTGGCGCGTACGTAACCCACTCGCTACCTACCCATCGCCAATGATTGACCCAGACAACATGGAACCACAGGATTGCATCTTTGCAGACCGTCGTCCCCTTGGCTGGATGAAAATGCATTACCCACAACAGACTTCTGTCTTGTACAAGGGTGACAAAACTGACACAGACATGTTTGAGATTCTTGAGTACCTAGATGCTGCTGAGACTGTTCTTGTAGCCGTTGGTGCTGAAAAACAAAAGAACCAAGGTTTTACACAGGAAACAGGAAAGGGTGTTGCTACACACATTATCCTTGAGCGTATCCCTAACCGTGCAGAAGTTTGTCCAGTAGTTATCGCTGGACGTATTACGCTTGACCGTCTACAAGGTCAATTTGACCAAATGCTTGGTATGTACCAGCGCGAAGCAAAACTAGACGCACTAAACACAATTGCAGTATTCCGCAACGTATTCCCAGACGAATGGGTTGTATCTCCTGCTAACGCTCCGACCAGCCCACGTATTGTTCAAGAGGCTGACGGCAAGATGGGTATCCGAGGTATTTTGGACAAAGGACAGATTCAGATTGTCCACCCACAGCAAACACAAGATACACCGATGGCGCTGGACCGCCTTGAGCGAGCACAGCGACTTACGGCTGGTATTCCTGCCGAATTTGGGGGCGAGTCTGGCTCTAACATTCGCACCGCCCGACGTGGGGCTTCAGTCCTGTCTAGTGCAGTTGACATGCCACTCCAGGAATACCAGGAAATCTTCTCACAGTCAATGGAACTGGAGAACATGCGTGCAGTTCAGATCATGAAGTCATACTACGGAAACAAGCCAAGTATGTTCTTTATGGGTGGCGATGGCAAAGTTGTTAGCGAAGACTACACACCAAACGAAACATTCGAAACACACTTTAGTTACGTTAAGTACCCGATGCCTGGCTCAGACATTAATGCCATGATTGTTTCAATTGGTCAACGTGTTGGTATGGGAATCATGTCTAACGAAACTGCTCGTACTATGGACCCTGCAATTGAAGACCCTACATTAGAAGCAGACCGTGTTGAGATTGAAGGATTACGCAAAGCACTCCTAACCGGTCTTGAACAACAAGCCGCTCAGGGTTCACTTGACCCATCTATCATTGCTAGAATTGCAAAGATGAAAGCACAACGTCACGTATCGCTCGAAGATGCAGTTGCAAAGATTCACGAAGAAATGCAAGCCGAGCAAGCACAAAAGGCTCAAGCAATGCAGCAACAGCAGCAAGGCCAAGCACCAGGACCAGAGGCACAACCAGGAATGGGTTTGTCTCCAGAAAACCCAATGCAAGGCGGAGCACCAGCACCACAGGGTAAGCCAGACCTATCAGCACTTCTTGGTGCATTAGGTGGGGGCGGAGCACCAAGTGGGGCACCAGGCGGACCAGTAGCACAAGCACCAGCACCAGCACCAGCAGGAGTGTAATACATGCCAAGAACAGGTAAGGGCGGTTCACGCCAAGGTACACCAGGTCAAGCATACGGAAACCGTACAGATCTGAACATGCCAATGAGTACAGTACCAAATCAAGAGTATGGCAAAGCCGCAGCGCAAAAGGCTGCACAAGCCGCAGTGCCAATGGGTGCTTCACCAGTTGCACAGCCAGCACCAAGCATGCCAATCCCAAGTGGCAATGTTCCAACACCAGGTTCTATGAATTTTCTTGGTGCAACAGAACGACCAATGGAACCAGTACAAGCAGGTCTACCTTCAGGCCCAGGAGCAGGTCCAGAAGCCATAGGTATGCCACGTAATACAATTTCAAACGCATTACAAAATCTTTTGCGTGACCCTAACGCAAATTCAGGTACATACGAATTGGCCGCCACTGCTAGAGCCTTTGGACTCTAATGCCTTCAATTAATACTACAGAAATACTTGGCAAGCCTAATACACAAGGCATTGCTGGTTTAATTGAAACTAACCTCCAAGGAGCCATCAAAGGCTACTCTGGTGAAAACGCTGACCAGCAAGCAAGAATTTTAGCGTATTACAAGAATAACCCTAATGCAATGAACAACCCTGCTCAGGTGTATGGTCTTGCTACTTCGTTGAGACAAGATCCTCACACTGTTACCCAAGCGTTGAAATATCTTTCGTTATACAACGAAGGAACAAAGCACATTTACGAACAAGCCAATGGCAGTAACTTAGGTCACCAAATTTGGCACGGCATTACTTCTGTTGGTAACACTATTTGGGATTCACTTACAAGTGGAGAAAACTGGAAAAACGCTTTTGTTCGTCCAGTAATGAAACTTGTTAACAACGTTGTACCTAATCCCAACAGTATAAAAGGCGGTGCTTTCCCTGGAGCGCAAGAAGATTTAAACGTTGTCAAAGGTGCCGGTGACGCTATTGTTGGTCTTGGAAAAGTAAGTAGTAATGTTCTTAATAGAGTTGATACGACTCTTGGTGAACTTGTTGGCATGCATGGTATTAATGGTTACAAAGATGCTTTTAATACTATTAACAATTTTGCTGCTGCGCCTATTAATTTAATTAACCCATTTAGTGACCAAAATGGCTATCAACTGATGGCTCACACTATGGCATACTACGAATCTCTTGCCAATCAAAAAGGATGGGCATACGCTCTGGGTAACATGCTTCCAAGCATCGCCGCTATGTACGCAAGTGATGGATTCTTAGCACCTGGTATTGCTGGCGAAACAGGAACAAGCGAGTACTTGTCTGCAATGTCCGAAGCGGAACAAGCATTAGCCAAGGGTGAAAAACTAACTGTTGAACAGAAAAAGTTAATTGACGCATCTCCAAAAGTTAAAGAATTAGAACGACAAGCAAAAATGGAAGGGCCGCGAGGTCCTGTTGCAAACATAGCGGACAAAGTTTCCACTCCTTTAGGCGGTATTGCAAAATTTGCAAAGATGGCTGGCAAGCCAATGACAGATGTCAAGTTAAATGCTCTTTATTTGCTTAACCAAGAAACAGCAAAGATAGAACACCACCAATTGTGGGAAGACACCAAGGGTGGTGTAGTAATTGGTTCGGATGGCAAACCTAAAGATTTAGGTCGCCAGACACTTGAATACTTTGGCATGAATCCAACAGGTGCTTTCTTTGACACCACATCAGGTCTTTTTGACATTTACACAAAGTACCTTGGAGCGGACCCACTAGGTGCTGCTGGTAAAGTATTTGCCGCTGCACGTTCATTTGAAGGTCTATCACCACGTCTTGCTGACTTCTTAGAGACAACACGCAAATCATTGTTTGACATGAAGGGCAACAGAATTACTGGTGCACAATTTAAAAACGATGCACTACTTGGCCAATCGTACGGACGTGCCGCTGGAAAACTGAATCAAATGATGGGTGGCCTAAGTATTTGGTTCCGTGGTCTTGGTATCCACAACGCGGGCGATATCTATGCAACATCAAGATTAGCCAACGTTGCTACTTCGTATCAATATATGGCAACGCACACTGGTTCTGAAATTGCTCGTGCCTACCGTGGTGTGTATTCAGATAAGGCTATTAAATTGCTTGACAAAGCCAAAACGTTTAACGATGTGGTTGACGTTCACGCAATGCTTGCTGATGGCTACGGTATGGTGCACGACGTTGCTCCAACGCTAGGCATGTATGGCAAGATTAAGACTGTTCTTGTTGATGCAAACAAAGTCATGGACGACATGGCTATTTCTGCAATTCTCAATGAAGACATGCCTGTACTTAAGCGTTGGACCAAAGCGTTCAAGGAACGTGGCTATGATGCAACTCCGGACAGCGCAATGTTTATTGCCTCTGCAAAGGCTGACCTTCGTTGGCGCACAATCTTTAGACGTTGGTGTTTTACTCAGTTAAGTAGATCGCCAATGTACTACAGCGAAGTTTTGCAACGCATGGAAACCCATTCTATTGTTCCTGGTGACTACAACGCTATTGCCGCTATTCAAGACATGGCACGCGGTGCGTTTGTACCAGAACGAGAAGTAGTTGCAATGGGCGACACTTTGTACGCAACCTCTACACCAGAAGATTACGTTACCGCTTACCGCAATTGTCTTTACAACATTGTAATGCGTAATGCTACTGCCGGTATGAGACAGACAGAACTTGACTCAGTATCAAAGATGGTAGAAAACCACATTTGGGATGAAGTTGTACGCATGACTGGTCTTGATGGTGGTGGTGCGTTAAAGCGTGTTTATACTGCCGGTCCTAACGGTTATGAACTATCTAAACTTGTAGATGCAGAAGGTAAAGAGTTTACCGCTGCAAACGGTACTCAGCAACTTGGTCACTTAAAGATGCCTCTTGCTAAAGACATTAGAAACCTGTCTCGCACAATTCGTAATGAGATTACCAAGGTAACCCCAGACACTCGAAACATTCACGACTTCACTGCTTGGGATAACGAGATTCGTTCTATTGCCACAGAACGCGGTTTGTTAAAAAATGAAGTTAGCAAATATGGTAAAGAAATTGCTAAGTACCGTTCAAAAGGTTTTAAGGACTCTAAGGGTTACGAAGTACTTAGTGAGCGTGGTATTAAATCTTACGATAAAACAGTTGAAGAAATTGACAAACTTGCTAACGCTACCTATGCAACTCCAGATTTAGGTCAAGAATTTACTAATTTCTACAACACCCTTCACACTAAATACAAAGATGTTGCACAGCAAATTGAAGACCACAAAGCCGCCATGGAAGAACTTGCTCATCGTAGGGCAAACCCTGCAATGGAGTTTGATACTCCTGCACCCAAGCCATTGTCGCCACAACACGTTGAATCTCTAAAGGGTCAACTGCACGCATACAACGATCACCTGATGTCTGCCAACCTTCTTCTTAACCCAGAACAAATTGTCAAAGAAGAACAAGCAATGCTATGGGCAAGAGAACAAGCAGGCATGTTTGGTCCTGGCGATGTTGCTAAAACAAAGATTGCGGAACGTTTTAAGAACAACCTTGACGAAATTAAAAAAGACCGCCCTAACTACAGAAGCAATTTTCAAGTTGTAGTTGACGGACTTAACAGAACACTAAGCCTTGTATTCGTACCATTGGCGCTTCTTTCTGGCCGTTGGGCAATGCACGTAGGTTTGTCAGAAGGTGCCCTTAACGCTTTCCGCCAAGGCCCATTTAAGTTGTTTGAACAATCACTGGCTAAATCTATTGCTAAGCACGAACTTAACGGTATTCCACTTGCCGAGGGTGGGCTTCGCGACAAGCAAGTAAGCCTTCTTCGTGACGTAGTTGCTGGAACAATTATGGGCATGGAAAGCAGTGTCCTTAGAGCAATGAATCCTGAAAAGGCTGACCGTCTTATTGGTGATGCTGTATCACTACACCTTCGCCACGATGGATGGAAGGGTGGGGTTCACGGTAACGATACCGTTATGCCCGACATGCCTGGAAAGACGGAAGACATATTTACCATTAATGGTGAAGGAACAGTATCTCAAGGAAAAGCAGTTCGCACTGACGACATGAGAGTTTTAAACCCAAACACAAGTGGGTACTCAACTGCTTTGTCTGAGTGGGCAAACATGATTACTAACGACAAGATTTTTGCTCCTGTTGCAAAAGAACTACACGAAAAAATTGTTGTTGAAGGACATGAATTCTGGGGTACGCGAGGCAGCGACACTTGGCGCAAAGACATTGCAGATAATCTTTTGCCAGCAGCGCGTAAGGCTATTAATGATTTAACACCAGAAGAAGCAGCTCGCATGCGTCAATTTGATGGCATCAACGCCAACCCAAACCTTTCTTCAATGAGTATGGAAGACCGTGAATTGCTTAAGGTGCAACGTGAGGCTGAAACCGGACGTGCAGAAGCACTTCAGTCAATGTCACCAGACCTTCGTTACATTCAAGATTCAATTGACAAGTTCCATGGATCAGGTGGAAAAATTGAATCGTTCCCAAGCGGTAAAACATCACCAGCAGATTTGGCTAAATTAGAAAAAGACTTTGCTCCTCTTAAACAATTTGAACAAGAATGGCGAGCAAGTAAAAAAACATGGGACCCTGAAAGTGGTACGTCTGAAGGACGTAGAGCAGGTGTTATTAACGCTGCCTTTGAACTTCATCGTGATAAAGGTCTTAATCTTTTAGTAGCAAGAGATTCAGAAGGTAAAATCACTGGTGCTTTGTCTTGGTACGAGACTGGTTCAATTCATGTTCAAACCGTTGGTTCTTTGGGTGGCGGTGCTGGTGCCGCATTGGAGCACGAACTTGCAACACAAATTGTTGAAAAGTATGGTTATGGCGTTAAGCATAGGTATGACATTGAATTTGGATCATGGCCTTACCACGAAAAAACAGGCAAAATACCAACTGCTAATTGGGAAGGCAAAACATCAGAAGCGATGTTTAGCGCTGAGCAAATTGAAAAGATTGCTGCTCTTAAGCCAATGCCATCAGCACTTGGTATGTCTGCTGACGAAAAGTTCCGTCTTGCTTCTAAAGAAGATGCCGCACGTCGTGCTGTAGAAAACATCATGGGTACATTTTTTGGAACTGCTGGTTCTGAAGGACACGTACTTCACACAGAACTTCTTGACCACGTTGTTTCAGGTACAGTTCCAGGGCCAAAAGAAATGACTGAATTGATTGCTCGCATGGGTGATTCAGCACCTCGTGACATTCCTGCACGTGGACTAGAGGGCATTAGTAGTTTGGGTGGATTTGCCAAGACTGTTATTAGCCGAGTTTCTGAACAAGGTCACGATAAGATTCTTGGACCAATGGTTAACTGGTTGGTTCGTAAGCCAGTGTACCTTGGTGATTACCACAGGGAAATGGAAATATTGCGTCCATTGATTAACAACGGAACGCTTCACGAAGCACAAGCAGAAATTATTGCAGAAAACAAGGCTCTTATGCGTATGAGTCGTTTTGTCCACAACCCTAAAGATAAGACGATGTTTGAAACAAACATGCGTGTTGTTGCTCCGTTCTACTTCGCTAAAAACCAAGCATGGCGACGTGCTTTCCGTTTGGCCAAAACAGATCCAGGTGCATTTGAAAAGTACATAAAGTTATGTCTTGCTGTTACTGACTACATTTCGACAACATCTGACAAAGGTGCAATTCCAGGTACTCACATTCCTGGTACAGAATTTATAGGTAATATTGCTGGGCTTAACCCGTTGTTCAACACTGCTACTGGTTTTGGGAAAATGGCATTTGGTCTAACAGGTAGTGCCGGTTCAGTTACATCTATTGTTCCAACAGGTGACCAGATGGGATTTGGAAACATGCTTGGTGAATTTATTCGCCCACCATGGGGACCGCTTATTACTGTCCCTGCAAAATGGATTCGTGACTACACAGCCGCTAACCACTCACCAGTTGCACAAAAATGGATTAATGGATTCCTTGGTAAGGCATCTTCACACTCCTCTTGGACACGAGATGTATTGCCGTCTGGAACGCTACAAGATGTATTGGAATTGGGGGCAGGTATGTTTAACATGCCTAACTCAACCATTCAGTCAACTGAAAACCAAATGCTTAACAATGCCGTAGACAACCTATTTGCAGAACAGCGCAAGATTGTCGAAAAAGAATATGACTACACTGGCATGACTAAAGCACAGCGTGACATGATGGTTCGTGGTCTTACCGATCAGGCTGTAAGTAACATTCTTAACAATCCTGAACAACGCCAAGCGTTCCTTGACCGTGCCAAGCAAGGCGCAATGATGATGTCGTTTGTTAAAACAGTACTTAACTTCTTTAGTCCTTTGGCGCTTAGTCTTAATGCAACGTTCTCAAAGCAACCTGAGTTTGACAAGATTCTTGCTGAAAAAAATCTAGATGGAACACCTAAGTACACAACAATTGAAGCGGCTGACATCTTTGCTCAGAAGTTTCCAGACAACATTACTGACCTTATTTCTCACACAAAGTCAACGTACGCTAATTTTCCTGAGACTCAGAGTGCTGTTGACTTGTTGACTAATAATCCTGGCACAGTACGAGACTACCCATACGGTTCTGCAATGCTTGTAAATCGTAGTTCAAATTACTCACCACAGGCATACCAGTTGGAACTGTCTATGAACCTTCGTAATCGTCAGGCACCTAGTGAATATCTAAGTTCTGCGCTATACGGTATTGGTAATGACTATTACTACAATTTCCTAAAGCCTGAGATTATGGCTATACCTGGTGCTACCAAGCAAGTAATGATGCGTCTTGCCGATGGTTCTTTTAAAGCCACAACAGAACTAAATTACAATGGGTTTAAGCAATTGGCTGCAATGTCTAAGTCATACGGTGATACCACTAACCCAATTTGGTACGACCAATTTACAGGAGCAGCAAAAAAGAATGTTGCCAACAAGGCTCTTGAAGATATGACCAAGATGATTAAAGACCCTAACGTTACTGCTATTTCTCAAGACGACAAAGATAAGTTTCAAGGTCTTATAGATCAGTACAATGGTTTCCTAAAGGCTTACCGTAATCTAACTGGTGGCGGTGCATCGGCCTTGTCTAATTCATGGTATGCCTTCTGTGAGGATGCAGCGGCATCTGAATATTACGCAAATCAATCATATTTTATTAAATCAGTTCTACAGGCAATGCCTAACAAGTAAGGAATAAAATGCCAGAAACAACCCCCCAAGTAGAAAAAGTACCGACAATGAATGACATGGCTAACATGGCGCAACTATACGCCGTGCCAATGTCAGAAGGAGCACTTCAGGCAATAGCCAAAGATGCTACACCTGAAAAGGCTAAGGCTTTCGAGGAGCACGTAAAGACCACTGCACAGGGCCTATATCCCTCTCTAGCGCCACAGATTGCTGCTGGTATACCTACGGCCCACCTTCTTGATCCGTACCGCCAGGTGGCTAAGCAAATGCTTGGAGAAAGTTTTGAGCCTGACTTTATTGCTGACCCTAAATCGGCTGCTGCTTTGGCTGGCAGGATAGATGAAAAAACAGGACGGCCTACTCTTATGAGCCTAGACCAATGGAAACAACACATTAAGTCCCACCCTGGATTTGGATGGGATACTACGCCTGCTGCCCACGAACAAATTGGTCAGGTTATTAAAGCACTACATGAATCATTTACTCAACCACCAAAGCAAGGAGCGATGCAATAATGGGAACAACACCTCCACCAATTAGTTTTAATACATATTCAGCAGCAGGTTCAGCATTGCCTATGTTCATCCCAAATGCGGATGTTCTTATTAACCAATTTGGTTTTACCAAAGCAGAATTAAACACCAAGGCAGGTAAAGCGTTTGTTAACAGTCAAATTGTTACAGGCGCAAAAGGTGGTTCCCCAGACAGTTCTACATGGAAAACAGCCATGGATTACATGTCAACAAAATACCCTGGTCTTTGGTCTAAATTAACGTCTTGGGCAAATGTCCCTAGTGCAGTTGGTGCGCCACATTACACCACTGCGTCAATGGACTTGTACACTGCTTTGCAATCACAAGGTGGAGACTTTAGTGGTCTTACCAAAGACATTGTTTATGGCGGTAAAAGTTCTTCTTCGGCTGTTGTTGTAGCGGGGCCTAACGGTCTTGCTACTAGCAATGCTTCAGCAGGTTCCCAGGCTAGTGCTTACGGAACAATGCTTAACTATCTTGACTCATGGGGCATGGGCAATTTAATGCCTACCATTCAAAAAATGATTACGGCTCAGGGCGATAACTTAACTAATACACAAGAGTTATTGAACTATGTTCGCAATACTGCTGAATACAAGCAAAACTTCCCTGGTCTTACCGAGCGCAATGCCAGCCTTGGGCCAGGTGCAGAGCACATGACAGAAGCCCAGTACCAACAGTATGTGACTACCGTACAGGGCCTTACAGGTCTTTATGGCCTTCCTGAAGGAACAATAACCAAGGCGGCAATTGGTGACTTGATTAAGAACAACGTGTCAACTACGGAACTTGAGTCCAGGATTAATAAGGGATACGTGGCTTACAACAACGCTGACCAGAACGTTAAGAACCTTTTGGCTCAGGAATACGGGCTTACCCCAGGACAAGGCGTTGCTTACTTTCTTAATCCAACGGCAGCACAGGCAACTATTGAAAAGAACATTGCTGCTGCAACTATCCAGGGTTATGCTCAGGGCATAGGTCTTAAGGGTATGAGTCAGGCTGGAGCAGAGCAGTTGGCAGGAATGGTCAAGATGGCAGGTACGGCAGCCAGCACAGGTGGAGCCGCCGACCCATACGCCGCTTACAGCATGTCTCAACTCCGTTCAGACCTAGCCACAGCAGCAAGAGATGTTCAACTTACGGTTGCCGCACCAGGTTCAGGCCGCTCTACAGTAACCACTAATCAACTTATAGGTTCTCAAATTGCCGGATATGCAGGGACTAATCAATTAGCAGAACAAGTCCAGGTAGCCCGTGCTGAGCAAACCGCAGCCGCTCCCTTTGAAAAAGGTGGTGGATTTGTGGAAACTGCCAAGGGAGTTACAGGTTTAGGAAGTGCAAGAACGTAACATTAGGGTCAAAAATGATACAATGGACGTAGATGGTTGGCCCTATGTGGCCGTAGGAGCGCTAATTATCTAAACCCGCTTTGGAGGGCATGACCAAAGTGCGTATAAAAATGCTGAAAATATT
>Ga0214170_1000351_pt1 | contig 17217 bp, 13 predicted proteins | sample TroBogEpilimnion_2_FD_153008 | JGI IMG/M metagenome (GOLD analysis project Ga0214170, IMG submission 153008) | Freshwater microbial communities from Trout Bog Lake, WI - 27JUN2007 epilimnion | ecosystem: Environmental > Aquatic > Freshwater > Lake > Epilimnion/Euphotic zone | place: Trout Bog... | reverse complement strand
TCTTTGTAGACATTATTTTCCTTTCAGAAAAAGTCGATCTGAAGAATTTCTTCATCTCGGCTTGGCCCTTAAACACCGACTCATAAGTCATGAGTTGGTGTTTGGGCAAGAAAGGGCCACGGAAGTGGCTGGCGGTTAGGGTTTAGCGAGGTGTGTTTCTAGCCCCGTACGGCCTTAACTATGGCTTACAGAGCCCTGGCTGTTATAGGCCGAGTAATGGATCCAGTCGATCAGCATTTGGGAGGTTGCGCCATCTGGAGCGCTGGTGCCGGCGGGGACTGCGTTATCGAGGATGAGGAAGAAGGGGTTATTGAAGGGCCAATCACCATTGATGCTGATCATTTGTTCAGGTCCGCCATTGGTTGACTGGTAGATGTGCCCATCGCGGTATCTGTTTTTGACGAAGGCAACACCGTCGAGCGTGAAGCTAATGGAGTTTGGCTCCCACAACATTCCATAGGTATGGAAATCTGTAGTGAAGTTTGTGATGGGTGCGGTTGATGTGAGACCACCACCACCAAGCCAGTCACTGTTAGTGCCGACGTAGTTAGCGTGAAGGGTGGACTGCGCAACTTGATTATTCTGAAGTGTTTCAGCGATATCGATCTCACCGCTATTTGGCCAAGGGACCGAGCCTGATCTGTTATTTGGGAAGAGGTAGTTGCTTCCGAGCATCCAGAATGCCGGCCAGTTGAAGCTCCCTACTGGCATCTTTATCCGCGCTTCGATCTTGCCGTACTGGAAGGAGAGCCTGCCTTGAGTCCAGATTCGAGAGCTTGTCCATACGCCGTTCTGTTTTTGAGTCGTGATGGCGAGGTTGCCTTTGCCATCTGTCGCGGCGGCATCAACTGAATTGGATTCGATCTCTCCAGTTCCGTAGTTATAGAAGCCAAGTTGCGCGAATCCATTGCCAAGCAGGGGAGTCCAGACAGTTGCATCTGGTCGGGTCCCTGCGGCTTCATTGAACTCTGCTGCCCATAAGTAAGTTTCAGTGGGAGTTGGAGACGGTGTTGGCGAAGGGGAAGGCGTTGGTGTTGGGGATGGAGAAGGTGTTGGAGAAGGTGTTGGAGAAGGTGTTGGTGTTGGGGATGGAGAAGGTGTTGGTGAAGGAGTTGGTGTTGGTGAAGGAGTTAGAGTTGGTGTGGGCTTGACCGCAGGCACTACCTGCCAGATCAATCGCTTTCCGCTTTTCACGCAGATGTAATGGATCTTGCCGACGGTTGCCGTTGAGGAGAGTTTTTGGCAGAGCGCCCCAGACTTAATTGTTGTCGCTGCACTGGTAAGAGTATTGCCTGAGAGGGTTGCTAAAAATAGTAGAGCCCCCGTGATTGCTACGACTCTTATTGAGCGAGATTTCACGGGGGCTCCTATTGCTAAGTGGGGCTACATTATGAGATTACTTCTTTGTGTAACCCTTTGGGCAAACTGGCTTTACACCAGTTACCTTAGTGGAGAGCTTGCCCTTAACGCAGGTGATAGTTGTCTTAGCGACGACTGGTGCTGCTGGAGCAGTTGTAAAGTGGATCTCGAGGAAGTCGGCGATATCTGTTGCGCCATTCACCTCTGGATAGATCTGTGAGAAGAGCGCACCCTTCGTTGGATCTGTAGGTGTTGGGGTCAAAGGAGTTGCAGGAACAGCCTCACCCTTGGTGTTTGTGTTCTGGAGATTGAAGGTAGCGACGCCCTTTGAGTCCGTAGTGGCGCTCAATTGGAGCTGGTCATTACCCTGTGAATCATCCTTCTTCGAATCGGTGGTGTTCTTTCCATCGGTGATGGTCGCATTCGACTTCGAATAGGCCTTATTTACATGGAGTAGAACTGTCTTTCCAGTGACTGGAGCTCCCATGGAATCAGTTACCTTGTATGCCACGGTGAACTTTGAACCAGTTGGAAGGTAGATCTGACGGAATCCGACGCCTACTGCGTACCAGGTGTTATCAACACTGAACAACTTCTCAAGATCTGCACGGTGAATTGAGTTCGCATCTGTCAGTGCAGGTGTTACCAAGCGGATGTTGAGGCCAGCAGCCACTGTTGGTGTTGGAGTCGCGGTTGGTTTTGGAGTCGCGGTTGGTGTTGGAGTCGCGGTTGGTGTTGGAGTCGCGGTTGGTGTTGGAGTCGTTGCTGCCGCAGGAAGAGTTGAAGCAGCGGCCTTTGTGATGTCGAAGGTCAAGAGATCTTCAACCTGTTGCATATCAGAGAGCCCATCGATAACTGCCTTCATGTTTCCATATAGACGACCTGATGCAGCGCGAGGTGCAGTCTCAGATGCAGGAAGTGCTTCAGCGTTAGCTGCTGAATCAGTATTCACAATTGTGAATGAAACATTTCCATTGGCATCAGTCACGCCAGAGACCTGAAGACCATATCCTGTGGCTGAGTCAGTTGATGGACCAGCCATCTTTCCGCCAACAGTCCACGCAGCCTTTGAGCCGCTGTATGGAGCATTAACTTGAAGATTTACCGTCTTGCCAGCTGCAGGTGTAGTTCCATCTGAAGTCACTGCATAGGTGAGCGTGATGGTTGAACCAGCGCCAACGTACATGTAATAGCTGCGGCCACCCGCGGCGTAGTACTGACCAAGATTGTCAGCGGCAAATGTGTCATTTGCTGGATTGAAGACAGGGGTCACGATGCGGACTGTTGGAAGTCCTGCTGCCTTGGCTTGAGTGAGCGAAGTAAAGCCCAGGCCGGCTGCGGCCAAGGCAAAAGCGGCTACGCCACTGATGATTCTCTTCTTCATATACTGCCTTTCGGTTGGTTGCAGGGTGGTAATTGCTTGGTGCTTTCTACTTAGTTTTTAAAGACTTTTCCGACGCCATTGACTGAGTAGTAATGGATGTAGTCGACAACTAACTGCGCCTTGTTCATCGCAGGATCTAGATCACCTGGGAACTCTCCACCCATCGCAAGGTTCAGGATCATGAAGAAAGGTTGGTTGTAGACCCATGTGCCAGTTGATGAATCATTGGCAGAAGCGGTGAAATAAAGATTGTCATCCACAGAGAAGTCGATTTGATTCTTTTTCCATTCGATTGAATATGTGTGGAAACCAGATGTGAGCGAAGTTGGAGATGTAAATGTCGAACCGAATCCACCGCCGGCTCCACCAGGAAGACCAGGACCGTGGATCGTTCCAAAGGCGGTGTTCGGTAAAGAACCCTTTGTCTCGAGAATATCGATCTCGCCAGAATCAGGCCAAGGAATGCCCTTCAAGAGCTCGCTTCCCAACATCCAGAATGCGGGCCAAGTTCCTTCTCCGGAAGGGACCTTCATGCGAATCTCTAATTTGCCGTACTGAAAGGAGAGTTTGCCAGCGCTCTTGATCTTTGCGCTCGTGAATTGGCAGGCGTTACACGCGTTGAGCATGCGATCGATCGCTGGATCATTACTTACCGCAATCTCGGATTGGTCAGCTATGCGGTTGGCAGTTATAAGTAGGTGGCCAGATCCATCGAGAGCGAGGTTCTTGGCGTCCTTGGTGTAATACTCGAGCTCGCCATTGGAGTTGAGCCCACCGAGTTCGGGGGACCAGACCTTTGGATCTGGAAGCGAACCCTTCTTGCCGGTGAAGTCATCAGCCCAGAGCAATTTATAGGTGGTGATCTTGGTGGCTGCCTTTGCAGGGCCTTCGGCAGAGATCGCTGAGAGAATGGCGAGAGTGGATGCGATCGCGATGTATCCGACCGACTTCTTGCGCGAGATTCTGCTCATAAGACCCAGATCTGACCTTTCACTCCGATAATGCCTGCGAGACCCTTTGGTCACGCTTTCATAACAATTGCCAGAACCCCCGAATTGGCCTTGCCAAGGCGAGGATATTCCACTTAACTTCCCTCTGTGAAACCGCTTTCATAGAGGTTTATAGCCTACACCTGGCTATAAGAATCGCTGAATTGGGGCCTCGCATAACTGTAAAGCAATTGTCGCGCCAGTCAAGACCTGAGGAGTTTTAATGCGTAACGGAATGATTACAAAATTTAGAACGAAGGCACTCGTTGCATCGCTCTCTGCAATTGCTATCGGCGCGGGTGTATTCACCGCCCCAGCAAAAGCAGCCGATCCAGTAACCATCACTATCTGGACCTTTGGCGATGTTATTCAACGCAATCTTGTTGCTGAGTACAAGGCCCTTCACCCAGAGGTCACTCTCCAAATTAAGAAGTCCGACCTTGATCCTCTTGATGGAACAAATATGGTCACCGCATGTACCTCAAAGACTGGACCAGATATTGTGGCCACAGAAGTTTCTTATTCTGGATACTGGCGCTCATATCCAAAGTGTTTCACCGATCTGCGTACGATGAAAACAACCGGCGAACCAACCGCTGGAATTCCTGCCGGCCAGACAGCAAATGACATTGCCAAGAACTATCTTCCATGGCGTTGGCAGCAAGGCGTTGCCTTTGATGGCAGCGTTATCGGTATTCCAACAGATGTCGGTGGGCTTGAAGTAGCGTATCGAACCGATCTCTTCAAAAAGGCTGGCCTACCAACTGACCGAGCAGCCGTCGCAAAGCTATGGCCTAACTGGGATGCGTTTATCGCCACCGGACAAAAATATGATGCAAAACTTTCAGCAGCTGATAAAAAAGCTGGAGTTGGCTTTATTGATAATGCGGGAACAATCTACGCAGCCATCATGAACCAAGGCACCGCTAAGTATTACGCAAATGACGGATCTGAAAATGGAAAGTTGATCTATGCGACTAACCCTCAGGTGAAGTTGGCTTGGAATACCACTATCAAAGCAACGAATGCTGGTATCGGAACTCGTATTGGTCAGTACACATCCGACTGGAACATTGGAATGAACAAAGGAACCTTTGCCACGATTCTTGCTCCTGCATGGATGATGGACTACATCAAGGCTCAGGCCCCTGATACTGCCGGTAAGTGGGACATTGCTGCAATGCCTGGTGGCGGAGGAAACCAAGGCGGAACTCAGCTTGGCATCCCTTCCTATGCTCAGAATAAGCAAGCTGCTTATGACTTCTTGACCTGGTATCTCGCCCCAGCCCAAGAGCTAAAAGTCTTTAAGAGCTACGGCCTATTCCCAGCAGCTTCAGTCTTGTACAACGACCCTGCACTTGTGAACTTCACAGACCCATTCTTCAATAATGCACCAGTTGGAAAGATCTATGCAGCTGGTGTTCAGACACTGAAGCCAATCTTTGAAGGCAAGCTTGAGCGCGCTATTGATACGGCGATCGGAGCTGGCTTGGGACGTGTAGCGGCGAAGAAACAGACCGCTGATAAGTCGTGGGCACAAGTATTAAGCGACCTCAACAAAGTAGTCAATAACTAAATTGCACTATCGGTTGAAAACCGCTTGATAAAAGGAAGCAGAAAATGATGAGTCAGATTGCAGAGAGAGAGCGCAAGAAAGCGCTCTCTCCTTGGAAGTCGAAGAGCACAAATAGTTCTTCATCCAAGGCGAAGAAAGCTGTGCAATTTCCTGGCGTGAAATCTCTGAATGGAAAATGGGGATATCTTTATGTTGCCCCTTTTGTCGCCATGTTCGCAATATTTGGCTTGGCACCGGTTGTCTACTCGGTCTACATCTCGTTCTTCCACTGGGATCCACTTGGAACTTCCACGTTTACGGGATTCCGAAATTTCAATAACTTGCTCCATGACTCAGACTTATGGTTAGCACTGAGAAATACCTTCAGTATTTGGGCACTCTCTACATTTCCTCAGATGTTTATGGCAATTGGCTTAGCTAACGTATTGCGCAACACCCGACTTCGGGGAAAGTCCTTCTTTAGGACTATTTTGTTGGTTCCAAATATCACCTCTGTTATCGCCATCACCATTGTTTTTAGCCAACTCTTTGGCCGTGACTTTGGAATTATTAATGACATCCTCGGGTGGGCAGGTTTCGGCCACCACATCGACTTCATAGAAGGTGTTATTCCAAGCCACATTCAGATCGCGACCATGATTACTTGGCGCTGGATTGGCTATAACACTTTGATCTTCCTCGCCTCAATGCTCGCCATTCCAAACGAGCTCTTCGAATCGTCCTCGGTCGACGGAGCTACAAAGTGGCAGCAGTTCCGCTACGTCACTCTCCCTCAACTCAAGAACACCATCACCTTCGTCCTCATCGTTGGCACCATTGGTGGACTTCAAGTCTTCGCCGAGCCACAGCAACTGGCAGCTGATGGCGGATCAAGTAAGCAGTTCCTTACATTGACCTTATTCCTCTATAACCAAGCCTTTGTAAATAATAAGTATGGCTATGCAGCCGCGATCGGTATTTTTATTACTTTCATCGTTCTGATTATCTCGGCAGTGAATTTCGTAATTACCCGCAAGATTTCAAATGATGGGACTCGCTAATGAGCACCCTCACCCCAAAGCGAGTTAAGCAACCTCGTTGGCGTCGCGTACCAAAGCGTAACTACGCATTGCTTGGCATCATTGTGTCCTTGTCGGTCTTCCCGTTTTATTGGATGTTCGTCGTAGCCTCGAATACCAATGCCGAAATCTCTAAGAGCCCTCCGTCTCTGATTCCGGGTGGGCGCTTCCTGATTGTGGCTCGCAAAGTTTTGAGCGCGCAAGGGGTCTACTTCAATTCGGCACTCCTCAATACCTTCATCGTCGGTATCTCAATCGCTCTTGCACAGGTGATCTTTTCCGCAATTGCGGGATTCGCCTTTGCAAAGTTGGACTTCAAGGGTCGCAAAGGGCTCATTCTCTTTGTTATCGGAACGATGATGCTGCCAAGTCAACTTGGAATTATCCCACTCTTTATGTTGGTCAAGAATCTACATATGGTCGATACCTTGTATGGCTTGATCGTCCCTGCCCTCATCACCGCCTTTGGCGTCTTCTGGATGCGTCAGATTATCGATGCTCAGATTCCAAACGAACTCCTTGAAGCAGCAAGTATCGATGGTGCATCAGTGCCACGTATCTTCTTCCGAATCGTTCTGCCAATCGTGCGCCAAAGTGGTTTCGTACTTGGCCTATTCGCCTTCTTGGCTGCATGGAACGACTATCTCTGGCCAACTATCGTTTTGCAAAGTCCGAAGCACTTCACTCTGCAAGTTGCTCTGACTCAACTGAAGCCCATGTATGGACTTGATTATGGCTTGCAGATGGGCGGTGCCTTCCTTGCAACTGCTCCACTTCTGATCCTCTTTATCTTCGTTGGTCGCAAATTAGTGACTGGCGTAATGGATGGAGCAGTAAAGGGATAATTTTTAAGACCGACGTTCGACACTACCGAAAGAAATGGAGTAATAATGCTCAAGGCTAAGAAACTTGCAGTCGTTGTAACTGCCGCAGCTCTCGTTGCGACATTTGCAGGGTCACTTGCAGGATCAGCATCTGCTGCCGGCACACCACCGCAGGATGCCCACGCAACTCTCCTCACCCCATACCTAGATGCGTCAAATACCAGTGAATCTGCTGCTAATCAGAAGATGGCAGATGGTTGGGTTGCAAATGGTTGGTTCGGAACTGGTGTTATCTATCAGCGTACATTTGTTCCAGTCGGTTCAACTGATAACTTGACCTACCACGTCACAGATAAGAATGGTCAACCACTCGTTAACCAAGTTGTGAAGCTACGTGTTAATAAGGGTTACAGCACATCATCCTCGATTGTTCAGGTCGATAACCTCATCACCAAGGGCGTGGACAAGCCACCATTGGATCAAGGTGATGTTTTCCACACGACTGATGCGTTCGGTAACGTCACATTTTCAGTGAAGGATCTCGATGCTGCTCCACTGGGTGAACCACAACCTGACTCATTCACTGGGGCACCAAACATCAGCGCCGATGGTCTCAATGACCTTCACTCACAGATGCTCCTTGAAATCGCTGGCGAGAAGCCTGATCACTCAGTCTTCACCGAGTTCCACTACTACATTCCAAAGTCAGTAGTCACTCAATCTGCTAAGACTCCAACTTTGAAGTTGGTAGCACCGGTACTGGATGCAAAGAACTCTGTTGCACTCAGTGCCACATCTCGTGCTGCATATGCTCAGGCAGGATCTAGCGTTGTAGTTGCCTACAAGGTTTTGGATGACAGCGGAATCGCTCTTCCAAATGCCACTGTTACTCTCAAGGCTGGTTCATCAAACTTGACCGCGGTCTCCGATGCGATGGGTTACGCAGTCTTCACGATCAAGGACACTCACTCAAAGGGTGAGCCAACCCCTGCATCTATGACAGCAACACCTCCAACATCTGGTGCAGTGTCACTCGTGCTGACACCTTCTGTTACAGGTGCAACATCTGTCACGACCGACACCCTCGAGCTCCACTTCTACGGAAGTGCGGCTGTGGCCGCCCCTGCATCAACATCAATCAGTTGCGTAAAGGGCAAGACCACGGTGAAGGTAACTGGCGTTAAGCCCGTCTGCCCAAAGGGTTACACCAAGAAGTAAAGAAGAAGTAGTGAAGTAAGCCGGAAGTGTGCGACCTGGTTCTAAGGGGGCCAGGTCGCATCTCCACCAGAGAAGGAAGCTGAGGAGTATTTGATGCCTAAAATCATCGCTGGATTCAGCGCCGCATCACTCTTGGCCATCTCCACTCTGGTTGCCATGACTTCTGCTTCAGCCGAGCCCCTCGCTGCGCTCACCCCGCCAGTTATCACGCTAACCAAGGCAGGCGGAGCGATCACCGAAACCCCAGCTACATGGAATTCGGCAGTGAAGAGCACCATCTCCTGGATAGTCAATGGCAAGGCTACGGCGGGAAAGAGTGGTAAGAGTTTCACTCCACCGAGTACTAAGGGAACAAGAATTCAGGCCCTCGAGAGTGCAAATGGAGTGACAGCAACCTCCAACACAATCATTATCGGGAATGTTGCGGTAAATGGCTTCATAACAATCAGCTATACAGATCCGGCTAAGAGCCAAATGAGTGTTGTACTACCAAAGACCACACCAGCAAATGCGACCCCGGTCCTGCAATGGTTCTCGGGTCCATTTGAAGTTAAAGGCGCACATGCTACTACCTATCAACTTGCGACCGGCGATCAAGGAAATGACATCTCCCTGCAAGTCTCTTACAGTGCAAAAGGTTTTGGACCTACATCCGCAACCTCTCAATCAATCTCAATTCCAGTAATACCAAGAAGTTACTCACTCATCTGGTCTGAAGATTTTAATTCAGGTTCATCAATTAATGCATCTGTATGGTCTCCGGAAAATGGGGATGGAGCTGCCTTCAAGAATCGGGGCTGGGGTAACCTAGAACGACAGTGGTACCTTGATTCGCAGAGCGCTATTGATTCAACTGGCGTCCTCGTTACAACGGCAACCACAACTGGAGCAAATGCTTACTCGTGTTACTACGGAACTCCATGTGAGTGGCTTAGTTCAAAATTCGTCACCAAAAATAAAGTGGGTTTCAAGTACGGGCGGATCGAAGCTCGCATCAAAGGTCCAGTCGGGGCTGGCACTTGGGGGGCATTTTGGATGCTTGGAGCAAATATTGATGATCGACCATGGCCTGGTTGTGGTGAGATCGATGTAACCGAACTTCTTGGCCGCACACCTACAACTGTCTACGGAACCCCACATGGCCCGGCTTCAGGTCAATCCTTCACAACCTCAATCGATGCCGGAATCGCGAGCGATTACCACACCTATGCAGTCGATTGGCTGCCTGATCAGATCACTTGGTACCTTGATGGAAAGCCATACGGAACGCTGAACAAGGCGTCATTAACTGATCCTGCGCATACCTGGGTCTTTGATCATGAGTATTACTTGCTCATTAATCTCGCCATGGGTGGCACCTTCGGCGGAGCAATCGATCCGGACTTAAAGAGCGCGACTATGTCAGTGGACTGGGTTCACGTCTCGAGTATCAATGGGGTCGGCGAAGTTATCAAGCATTAAGCAAGTGTGACGGCTCCAATGCCATCGACGGAGTACACGTTGATAGATTTCACTTCAAAGATGGCTTCGTTGAGTGCAGGGTCAACCTCACCGGCAAACCAGCCACCGATTGCAAGATTTGTAATGAGGTAATGAGGCGCGTTGAATGGCCAAGCTTTTCCTTCTAAACGGGGATCATGACTTTCGATTCGAGAATACGTCTGACCATTAACCGACCACTCGATTCGATCCGGAAGCCAGAGCAATCCGTATGTAATAAAATCATCGGAAAGCAATGTTGGGTATTCGGTTGCTGCTGTGACTCCGAATTCGCCCGAGTAGCCCGGGCCATGAAGTGTGCCTCTAATTGTGTAGGGCTGATTGCCGGTTCCTTCAAAGATATCGATCTCACCACATTCGGGCCATGGGGTATCTGCAATAGCGGTGCCGAGCATCCAGATCGCGGGCCAACTTCCGCCACCAGATGGCGCTTTCGCAACGAATTCGAAGTAGCCGTACTGGAAGCTGACCTTGCCAAAGGTGTGGATCTTTCCACTCGTCCACTCTGCGGGACCGTAATAGGTCTCATGAGGGGATTCAGCTGGTTCCCGTAATGCATGGATAGTTAAACCAGAATCAACTGTGGCAGGGGACTCCATGTAATACTCGCGTTCGTTATTGCCCCACCCAGGGATGCCATGGGCAGACCCATCGCCGAGGTCAAAGTTCCAGACTGCAGGATTTGGGCGACCGCTATCTGTTGGCTCAAAAGTCTCGGACCAGATCAGCTCTCTTGCCATCGGTAAATCCCATCTATAACTATTTATAACAACTCGACCTGAGAGGCTATTTTCCCTTGATTTTCTCTATGAAACCGCTTTCACTAGGATATGTAATCTGATCCAGAGCCCAAAAACAAGCACATCTGGCAATGACTTAAGAGAACGGTGGAAGAGATGGCGCACGCATTCCCGAGTGATTTCCTATGGGGAACAGCAACTGCGAGCTACCAAATTGAGGGTGCCGCTCATGTCGATGGCCGCGGTGTGAGTATCTGGGATACCTTCAGTCGCACCGAAGGCAAAGTGAAAAATGGTGACACTGGCGATGTCGCTTGTGATCACTACAACCGATTCCCTGAAGATATTGCACTCATGCAAGAACTGGGCGTAAAGGCTTACCGTTTCTCAATTGCCTGGCCTCGTCTCTTCCCTAATGGCGATGGTATTCGTGAAGAACGAGGGTTTGATTTCTACAACCGATTGATTAACGCACTCATCGCTGCAGGCATCGAACCAATGGTGACGTTGTATCACTGGGACCTACCTCAAACGCTCGAAGATAAAGGTGGTTGGGCAAATCGCGAGACGGCTCTTGCATTTGCTGATTACGCGGCGGCATGTGCAGAGGCATTCGGAGATCGAATCAAAAATTGGATCACCATCAACGAACCTTGGTGTGTAAGTTGGTTGGGCTATTCAATTGGTGTTCATGCACCTGGTAAGAAAGATTATCGTTCGGCAGTTGCAGCCGCGCATCACACCGCACTCGGTCATGCGCTTGCAACACGTAGCATCAAAGCTGCACGGCCAACTGTAAAAGTTGGAATCACGGTCAATATGACAAATTACATTAACGAGAATCCAGAAGATTCCTCACTTACCGAAGTTGTCGATCTTCTTGATGGGAATCTCAACCGTTGGTGGATTGGTGCGATTCAAAAGGGTGAATATCCTGCAACTTTGATCAAGGCCTATGGCGATCTTGTCGAAGGCACAATCTTGCCTGGCGATATGGATCTACTGAAGTGCAAGAATGATTTCCTTGGGGTCAATTACTACAGCGATAGCTTTGTCAGGTCAGCTCGACCAGAGGACAAGCCCTTCAGAGAAAGTGCTTATTTGCCGCTCGATGTGCGCGCAAATACATCTATTCCAGAGCGCTTCACCGGCAAACTCACTGATATTGGTTGGCCAGTCACGCCTCATGGCCTCAAGAACTTAGTACTTCGTATCCACGGCGATTGGCCAGAGATCACTGCCATCAATATCACCGAGAATGGCTGTGCGATCAATGATGAACCAGATGCCCAGGGCATCGTCAAAGACCAGCGCCGAGTGGATTACCTGCGCGCCCACCTCTCAGAACTGAGCGAGGCGATTGCGCAAGGAGCACCAGTGAAGGCTTACTTTGCCTGGTCACTTCTCGATAACTATGAATGGGCTGAAGGCTACTCACAACGTTTCGGAATTATCCATGTCGATTATCAGACTCAGAAGCGAACTATCAAGGCGAGTGGCTACGAATACAAAAAGATCGTTGCCAATAATTTGGTACTCGATTAATTCGATTAAGACTTACTTATGAGCTCGCCACACAACTACACAATCGATGAGATTGCGGCAGCCGCTGGTGTGAGCAAAGCAACGGTCTCTCGTGTTATGAATGGTACAGCGGTTGTCGCTGACGCTAAACGCAAATTAGTAGAAGAGACCATCGAACGGCTGGGTTATCAACCGAACCTCAATGCTCGAAAACTTGCTGGCGGAGTTGGTCGTTCGATTGCTTTGGTACTTGAGGAGTCAACCGAGGAGTTCTTCCTCAATCCATTCTGGAAATCTGTCGTGCAAGGATTTATGGATGAAGCTGCTGCGGATGAACTCCATCCCGTTCTCTATTTTCATTCAACGAATCAATCGGATCAGGATTTAGTTAACTCACTTATTCGTGGCAATTACGATGCCGTAGCCATCTTTGGATGGCACCGCGATATCAAAATATTAGAACGTTACGTCCCCAAGAATATGATCATTGTCTTCGGTGGAAATCAGGGAAAGTCAGATCGGTTTACCTATGTTGGCGTGGATAATGAAGTCGGCGGCGAGCTGGCGACACAACACCTCATCGACCAAGGCTGCAAGAAGATTCTCACGATTACTGGCGATACCGCGATCCAAGCGGCGCGTGAGCGACTATCTGGCTACGAGCGTGCGCTTAAAGCGGCAAACATGAAGCTCCAGCCCCAGATGATCCTCAAAGGAGACTTCACGCAAGAGAGCGCAGAGGCTGCCTTGGCGAAGTTCCTGAAGAAGGGAGCCGCCTTTGATGGCATCTTCGCAGCAAATGATCTGATGGCGGTCGGAGCCCTCAAACTTCTGCAAGCCGAAGGTTTTAAAGTTCCAAACGAGATAAAACTGATCGGTTTTGACGGGTCAGATATTGCTCGCAAGTCACAGCCTTCTATCTCCACTGTGGCGCAACCTTCTTACGTCCTCGGTAGCACTGTTGCAAAGAACTTGGCTCTGGCTCTCAAGCGAGAACCAATCACTTCAGTTAAGTTAGATCTGCACCTAGAAATTGGCTCCACAACCCATTGATTTAATCTTGCTCGGGTAATCTTGGGCCATGGCTACAAAAATCATCAGCCCCGCCCGACAAGCCATTAATTGGCTCCTCGTTGGCGGGTCACTCGTCTCGACCTTCCTCTGGGCGACACTTGAGGATCCATTCAATGCCCCGAAGAGCTGGATTCTCTATTGCGTGGGATTCTGGCTTGCTGGTTGGGTCGGTTTCAATGCTCGTAGCCGCTGGAGTAATTTCTTTGATCGCAGAACCCTGATCATCACTGGTTCGCTTGCTATGACCCTCATCGCCGCATTCTTTGCTACGGACGTAAAGATGCAGGGACTTTTTGGTGATTATGCGCGTCGCACAGGTCTGCTTTCGTATCTCTCGTTGATCTTTTTCTTTATTGCCGGCTCTATGCTCTTCTCTCTGTCGAATATTGCACTGTTTGATCGAGTGACCTTGTTCGTTGGTTTCATCATTGGCTTCTACGGATTTATCCAGCACTTCAAGTTGGACTTTATTCATTGGAATAACCCCTACAACAGTGTGCTCTCTACCCTTGGAAACCCAGATTTCGCCGCCGCTGTGATGGCGATCTTCTTGGTTTTGGGCTTTGGTCTTGCAGTCAATGGTTCGAAGAGTTCATGGGCGCGCATCTGGGCTGCGGTGAATGTCGTGATCTTGCTTGTCACGATTCTCTTTAGCCAGGTACGTCAGGGACTTCTTGCAGGTGCTGCTGGTGTGGCAGTAATCGTCATTACGTGGGTTTACCAGCGCCAGAAGAAGGCGGCATGGGGGATTGCTGGAGTTGCTCTTATTGGTGGCGCACTCGGGCTGATCGCGATGTTAAATAAGGGGCCACTCAAGAGCTTCTTCTATAAAGCATCTGTGACCTACCGCGGTGACTATTGGCGTGCGGGCGTTCGCATGTTTAAGTCTCACCCTTGGTTTGGCGTTGGTCTTGATCGCTATGGTGCCTACTTCCGCCAATATCGTGATGCCACACAGGCACTTCGTCGTGGCCCAGGCATCATCTCAAACAATGCCCACGATGTGCCGATCCAGTTGGCAGCTACCGGCGGCATCTTTGTTCTGATCGCGTTCTTGGTTCTTACAATCTTTGTTGCCTGGCGCGGAATTGTCGCGCTGCGGTCAACTACCGGAATCAATCAAATCGTTGTTGCGACATTCTTCGGTGCATGGGTGACCTACGAAGCCCAGTCCTTAATCTCGATCGATAACGTCGGTATTGCAATCTGGGGATGGATCCTTGGTGGCATCGTCGTCGCGCTCTCTCGCCCTGCGGTTATCGATGCCGTGACCGCGCCAGTGAATGCAAAGATTAATCCAGCAAATAAGGCTGCGAAGGTGAAGAAGGCTAGATCTACAAGATCATCCAGCAGTCTGGCTCAACCAATGGTCTCTGGTCTGCTCTTTGTGGTGGCTTTTGCGATCTGTATTCCGATGTATCTCTCTGACGCAGCGTTGAAGACTTCACGTGGCTACGCACCTCCAACCTCTGCAAACTTGCCTGCTTATCTTCAGATCGTGCGCAAACCATTGAGTTACGGCTTCCAAGATATTCATGTGAAGGAGGGCGTTGCGATTCTTCTTGCTCAGGCGAATCAACTTCCTGAGAGCAAGGCTGATCTTCTTGCCGTATACAAAGATGATGCTCGTGGCTACGACGCATTGAATACTTTGGCGCTCATCGATGAGGCGAATAAGAATTTTGCAGAAGCGGCCGGATATCGCCAGAAGATGGCAGTACTTGATCCGTGGAATTACCAGAACCTCTTGCAATTAGGCGAAGATCTCAAGCAGGGTGGTGATAAGGCTGGGGCAAAGGCGATAATCGCCAAAATCGATGCCTTTGCATCAACGACTCCTGAGGCCGCTACTGCGCATAAGGATTTTGGCTCGCTCTAAGCGGTTAATCTACGCATATGACTGTGAAGGTAGTGGTGGTGGGGCAGGGTTATGTCGGCCTCCCACTCGCACTCGCCGCAGCAGAATCGGGCTATCAGGTCATCGGCTTTGACACCGATAGCGCTCGGGTATCAGCCCTCAAGGCTGGAAGATCCCCGATCGGAGATATCGAAGATCGATATATTGCAGACCAATCGCCTTACTACAGCCCTTCGGATCATCTCACCGATGTGACCAATGCGGATATTGTCATCTTCTGCCTCCCAACCCCACTTGATGAATCACGAAATCCTGACAATTCAATCTTGATTCAAGGCGCGCGGGCGATAGCTCCATACCTTGGGAAACAGACTCTTGTGATCAACGAGTCCACAGTTTCGCCGGGTTTTACTCGGGAGACTCTCGGAACTATTTTTCCTAATAATGAGATTGCATATTCACCAGAGCGGATTGATCCAGCAAATAAGAACTGGAATGTGAAGAACACTCCAAAGTTGGTCGCAGGGCTTACTGAATCAGCTAGAGCTCGTGCCGTCGACTTTTATTCAACATTCATTTCATCTGTTACTTCATATTCGTCGATCGAAGTCGTTGAGACTGCAAAGTTACTTGAGAACTCATTCAGATTGGTAAATATCTCTTTCATCAACGAGATCGCAGATTTCTGTAGCAAGATGAAGATCGATGTTCGAGAAGTCATCGCCGCTGCATCAACGAAGCCATATGGCTTTATGCCATTCTTTCCATCCAGTGGAGTGGGCGGACATTGCATTCCAGTTGATCCAAGCTACTTAGTCTCAAAAGCTAGAGAGATTGGTGCATCGACTCGTTTTATCGACCTTGCCAATGAGATCAATCTTTCGCGGCCTTCCTACTTTGTCGGTGTAGCAACCGGAATGCTTGGCTCGCTTTCTTCAAAGAAGATTCTTGTGATCGGTGTGGCATACAAGCCTGATGTCGCTGATGTTCGTGAGACACCAGCTGATGCGCTGATCTCATTGTTACGTAGCGCTGGCGCTGATGTCGTCTGGCATGATGAATTAGTAAGTCAGTGGAAGGGCGAGGTTTCAACCGCTCTTTCAGCCGGCTATGACTTGGCAATCCTCGTGAACCCACACTCTGGTAATGATTTAGATGCACTTGGCTCGACCCCAGTTCTAGATACCCGAGGTGGTTACTAATGAAGTACTTAATCACCGGCGGCGCGGGCTTTATCGGATCGCACCTCTCTGATGCCCTGATCGCACGTGGGGATAGCATCGTTATTCTCGATAACTTATCCACCGGTAATCACCACAACATTGAATCTTTGATCGGCAATGACTCGGTCACTTTTTACAGCGGATCGATCTTGGATGAAGTAATCGTTGAGAAGTTGGTCTCTGAAGTCGATCACGTCATTCACTTGGCAGCAGCAGTCGGCGTCTTCACAATCGTTAACAAGCCACTTGAATCATTGCGTACCAATCTCAACGGCACCGAGAATATTCTTGAAGCAGCAGCAAAGTTCAATAAGCCGGTCTTGATCGCATCTTCATCTGAGATCTATGGCAAGAACGGTGGGGGACCGCTTAACGAAGACTCTGATCGCATCGTTGGTTCTCCTTTGAAATCTCGTTGGAGCTATAGCGAAGCGAAGGCGATCGATGAATCACTTGGGTATTTCTACTTCAGCGAGAAGGGTCTACCCGTTCGTCTAGTTCGCTTCTTCAATACCGTGGGTCCACGCCAAGTCGGTTCGTACGGAATGGTTGTTCCACGTTTTGTTGAAGCAGCGCTCAAGGGTGAATCACTTGATGTCTATGGCACCGGCACACAATCGCGTTGCTTCTGCCACGTGGCTGATGCGGTTGCAGGGCTCATTAGCGTCATCGACTCTGATGCGACAATAGGTCAGGTCTACAACATCGGCAACAACTACGAGATCTCAGTCGAAGAGCTCGCAAAGAAGGTTATTGCTCAACTCGGATCGACTTCCACCGTCAATAAGAAGTCCTATGAAGATGCCTACGGCGTGGGGTTTGAGGATATGCAACGGCGAATCCCGGATATCTCTAAAATAAAGGCCACAACCGGTTGGGCACCACAGCGC
>Ga0214170_1000349_pt1 | contig 17231 bp, 25 predicted proteins | sample TroBogEpilimnion_2_FD_153008 | JGI IMG/M metagenome (GOLD analysis project Ga0214170, IMG submission 153008) | Freshwater microbial communities from Trout Bog Lake, WI - 27JUN2007 epilimnion | ecosystem: Environmental > Aquatic > Freshwater > Lake > Epilimnion/Euphotic zone | place: Trout Bog... | reverse complement strand
GACGCCAACAACCCCTCTGGGACAATCGTTATCAACAAGGGTCAGATTGTTCACACGGACGGTTGCGCACAGCCATTCCTAGACACAGCCAAGGCGCACGGCGCAAGTGACCAAGAGGCATTTGACTACTTGGCTAAAGACTGGACTAACGGCTTCTACTTCACAGTTGCAAGTCCAGCAAGGTAGTGCCATGGACTTCCAAAAAATCCTTTCTGTTTTAAAGGGTGACGTAGTAGGTCACGAGTTCCACGGTAATCAGCACGTGAAAGTTGACGGTGCGGGAAACGTAAAGCCACGACGTGGCAACAGGTGGATTGACAGCAAGGGTGGGTTCAACCCCAATGGCGGAATTGGAAAGCCAGTAGAGCCAAAGGTTCGGGCTGAGATTGAGCGAGCGCAGAGTGACATTAATGCCCGCATTTCCCAATCTCAATCAACGTCATCAACCGACCCTGTTTCAGCAAAGCCACTTGGTGGCGAAAAGTTTGTCGCTCTCAAAACGCCAGAGATAGCCAAAGTAATTGACCCCAACCTCAACTTCAACGTTGGGGAAATGAACAATGGCTTCAAGTTGGTCGAGATGAAGGACGGTTCGACAGGCGTAGTCAAGGGAATGAAAGACGGATACAACGCTGGCTGGGACGTATCAGCAGAGTATCAGGCTCAATCGGAGATACTTTGCGGAAAGATTGCTCAGGCAATCAATGCACCAGTACGTGTTAGCGAGCCAGTAGAAGGTTCAGCAACTGAGGTAGTCCAGCCCTATTTGAACGGGGAAACGCTCACGTACAAACAGCCGACCAGCGAAATGGAAGCCCAACTAGACGACTTGAGGTTCTTCGACCAGTTAGTTGGAAACGGCGATAGGTTCAGCCCATACGGGGCAATCAACAATGGCGGGAACATTATGTTAACCGACGATAACCGAATTGTTGGCATTGACAACGCTCTAACGTTATTGCCAAAAAGCGTTAACCTTGACATTTGGCGTCAGCAAGACACGCCAGACTTCAACCTACTTGGCGCACCAACCAAGTCCGACTTAGACACTATGTTCCAAAGTTTGAAAAAGACGGAGCCAGACTTTATTGCAATGGGACGCCAAGACAGTTACGCCACCATGATTGACCGCTTCACCACTGGGGCGGTTAATTATCTGGTTAACCACCCAAACCTTAACTAACCATGTTCCAGCCCAACTTCGTCACATTCACCAACACTGACATCATTGAGCGCAAGCCAATGGGTGGCGACTTCAACAAGGGCAACCAAAACGACGGCTTTTACTTTGTCATGTTTGCGGACGGGTCGGGCGGTATTGAGAAGTTGATGAAGGATTGGGTCGGTAACAAGACGGGACGCCTGTACAAAGCCGAAGTCCTTTCAGCACAAGAGTACCTAGCCTCACGTGTTGGCGAGGCAATGAACGCCCCGATACGTGACTGTCGCTTCACCGCAGAAAACGCCAAAGTCGTAATCATGCCTTTCATTAACGGCGAAAGTGGAGAGGAACTTGGCATTGACGAGTGCTACCCAGACACCCCACAGGGGCACAACCTACGCCTATTTGACTATCTAACAGCAAACTCTGACCGACGCCCTAAGAACCTCATGCACACCGACGACGGACGCATTGTCGGAATTGACCACGCCCTTTGCAACTTCCGCCCCCGCATACCTTCACCAGAATTGATAGCCGACCTTTGGAATGGCGGATTGACGCTAGAGGCTCTGCTCATTCTGCGACCCAAATTGGAAAACCTTTGGGGCGACTTTGCCGAAGTCGCATTCACCACCCAGCACCAGAACATGATTGACAACCTCAACAAGATGATTGAGGCATTTAAGGTTTTGAGCGACCACGCAGTAATCACCAAAGGCGACGTAGTGGGTCATGAGTTCCATGGAAACCAGTACGAACAGTTTGCGGGTGGTGGCGTTTCATTAAAGGCAAGCGACTTCCCTTCTGGTCACCTCCCAACAAACCTCTCAAAGTACCCAAACCTTTGGGGCGAAAAAGATTACGACAGAGATGATTACGGCTTTAATCAAGAGCGTCGCAATGAACTGGCACAGATGATTAAGGGCGCTCACGCCACCGTCCAAATGACACCAGCGCAAGTTTCCACGTTCCTCAAAGACGGGGAAATGAAAAACCTTTTCCAAACCAATAAGTCAATGGCGGTGGGTTTCAGGGAAGGCAACCAGCAGGGGTACGCAAAAAATCGTATTGACGGAGAGCATTACGTTCTAGGTATTCCAAAGGACGCTTCACCAGACGAGCGACCAGTGTACGGGTACCTATCGGGCGGAAACATTCCTACTCGTGAAGCGGTTTCTTACTCCGCTCAGGGAGACCAAACCGAGGCGCTCAACTCCTTCGGCAGAACGCCAGAGGACGAGTTTGACGCCTCCTTTCAGGCTTCGCAAAAAGAAGGAAACACAGGTTATTCAGCGGGCGACGTTATCGCCAACCCAACAAACTATTCGATTGCCATGCTCAAGTACATTGACGGCAACGGCCACCCAGTTTCTGAAAGCGTATTGTGCGACAATAAGTGGCTATCTTACAGATTGAACTTCACCAGCGGGGCAAGCAAAGACCCCGCTTGGAGAAACGCCACCATTTATCCGTGCGCCAAACAAGACGGGTCACTCAACTCTGACGCTATTTCCGCCCTCGCCACGAACAGCACTTCCCTATCGTCATACGGCACTGCGCAAGTTGTCTTGAAAGACAACATTTTGGAAAACAGTACTTTGACGGTCAACGACAGCCTCAACTATAAGGCTACGCAAATTGGCGTCCCGTACCAAATGGCTTTGAACGCTGACCCCAATTCACCCCTGTATGTCTCACGGCAAGAACAGCCACTTTCGGGTCAGGTCTGGGACTACGTAGAAGCCCAGATGTTCACCCACCCAACGGTAAGCGACATTGCCAAGGTAAACTTCACTGGAGACGCTCCTAGCGCAAGTATCCTGAAGTCTCTGGATAAGGCGGGCATACCGTACAGCACCCAAGACTGCGCCTCAGTTCCAATCAAGACTTACGCAGTCAAGTGGCAGGATTGGCTTGCCAACTACAAGGCAAATAAGGTAGGCTAACCAAATGGCTAACTACAAAATTCTTGCCACCGACGGCGGTACCCGTTGGCTATTCAGCACGGCAACAACCCCCAACTCCGTGTTTGTCTACGACCAAGCCACCGAGACGTTTTCGGCACCGCTCGACCCAGCGGAAGTCATGAAGAACGCTGGCTGGGTAGCGAGTTCCAATCCTCCAGCCGAAGTAACTGACGAACTCGACGCACTATTCGGCTCTGATTAGCAAAAGAAACTAGAAGGTGGTACACTGTGGCTATGACTATTGACAACGAGGACTGGCTCCGCTACAAGACTTGGGACGTGTACCGCTTAGGCACCCCCGTCACCACTTTGCCCGACTTTTTCTGGGTACTGGGCGTGTCAAACGCACCCGTCAGCGAGCAGAAGGAAGCCCTAGTACACGCCATGACCCTACCGTCATGGGTTCCAGCACCAAAGTCCTTAAAGGACGAGGCAGAGGAGTTCCTGAAGCCTTTACAGGGCATTACCAAGGCAACCCTGACCAAGATTGAGCGCAAGTACGGCTCAGTAGGCGCCTACGTCAAAAGCGTAATTCAGGGCAAAGGTCGCCTCTAAAACCCTTTAATTACAAGGAAATCTTGTAATACTTGCTTAATTCACCTCAAAAGGGTAGACTGGGGCAACTCCCCCAATGGGCAACCAAAGGAAGGTGCGTTGTGTCCAACAACCCATTAAGCAGTATCCCGTTTTTAAAAGATAGGAAAATGAGGCTCCGCTCGGCTTACGTGGCGGTTCTCATGGTGGCTACGGTTGTATTCCCGACTGCGAAGGTCGTATCAGCAGACGCCTCAGTTCCAGTCACGACAACCACCGTGGCAACCCCAACCACCACGACCACACTCGTGCCATTATCCAAAATGGTCGAATGGGGTCGGGTGGCTCATTGCGAGACTGGCGGTAACTGGAAACACGAAGGCAGAATGTACGAGGGCGGGCTGGGTATCTTGGCTTGGAATTGGAAGCAGTACGGCGGGACGACCTACGCTCCTCATGCTTGGCAGGCTACCCCTGAACAGCAGGTGGCGATTGCCATGAAAATCCAGCACGGACTTCCAACACCCGACCAAAACGGCACCTGTGGAGCATGGTAAAGCAATAAACCGTGCTACTGTAGTCGGTATGCAAAAAATGACATTTGAAGAGTGGTTGGTTTACGGCGTGGAGAACAAGTTTTGTTCACCACAAGTTTGCGACACCCATGACGGCGCACCCATGACCGAGACCGAGGAGAAAATTTGGGACGAGGGTCACGACCCCTGCGTTCTAATCGTTCGCCTTGGAAACGAGGAGGAGTGGGAAGCGACCGCAAAGGATTATTTGGAGATTTAATGAATTCGCCACGTGTAGTACAAATCTGGAATGGTAACAACTTCTTTGTCAAGACATACCTTGACACGGACGGTCATTACTACACCGTTACGACATCACCAGATTTTGCTACCCGTGAAGAGGCCATTAGGTTCAACGGCGAAGTTATGAAGTTTGCTAGGCAATACAAGTCTGGAGACGCTAAGCCCGAATGAGGAAATCGGAACTTGCTCGTGCCCTTCAATCAGAGAAGGAGCGGGCGGAGCAATCTCAGCAGGTACTTCAGCACCTAGTCAAACAAAACGAAGCCCTCGCTTTGGAAAACAACGAACTCAAAGCGCAGACGAAACTGTATTCATGGGCTTTCAGCATTTCGGCTGGTCGTCTGTACGCACACGCAGGCGAGGGAAAAGATTTGGAAACGTTCACCGCCAGTTTGCTAAGCAAAGCAAGCGCAGAAATCAAAGCCTCTAAGTAGCCAAAAACCCCCACCAAACAAGTGGCAGGGGTATTGGTTGAGTTCTTGGCGTTGTGTCCAATCGCCCCCAAGAATTTCAGGCGTAGCCTATCACAACAATCAACCACCGTCAATCAATCACGCTAAAAACACGGTGTAGGATTTTGTCATGACTTCGGGTTTCAGCACTGACGAACTTCTTTACCCACTGACTAAGGGTGACAAGCCGAACCACGAATTCCACGGGAACCAATACCAAAAGGGTTGGGCAAATCAAGAACTTGCCAAAGGCGCCGACGACTACGCCAAGAAGTTTGGCATTCGGCGCCAACCGCTCGACTATTCCAAAATAGTGGTCAACCCCGCAAGGGCTAAGGAGATTGCCGACGCCTACATGAAACTCCCTTCTGTGGACGAAAGCGCCCGACCCGCCTACAGGCAATTTGCCAAAGAAACTCATCAGCAGTTTGAATACCTGACCAAGGTTTTAGGCGTCAAGGTAGATGTCACCAAGACCGACCCATACGCCAACGCCCAAGAAATGGCAAAGGACATTCAAGACAACCACCACCTATCTGTTCTATCTGCGGACAGCACGGGCGGTCACCCCTTTGTGACCAATAGGGAAATCGAAGAGTTCAGGGCAGTTCACGACGCCTTTGGTCATGCCTCGACTGGACGGGAATTCGACCGCCACGGGGAGGAGAGTGCTTGGGCTTCGCACTCCCAGATGTACAGCCCGCTTGCCCGCCTAGCAATGACAACAGCAACTAGGGGGCAGAACTCCGTAATGACCCAACTTGGCGGTGGGTTCCCAGAGCAAAAGGCTTCAATCCTGCCAGAGGAGTGGAGCAGTTTGCGAGACCTCGCCTATTCCAATGGGGTTGCAAAATCGGCGGACGCTTACTTCAGCAGTTTCTTTGCTGGCTTTTTTCCAATTCTCAAGGGCGACTTCGTAGGTCACCCATTCAGAGGAAACCAGTACGAAAAGGGAGAAGCCTTTGGCAAAGTTTCACCTACAAAGTTTTTAAAATCTTTCAAAGAGGCTTTTACCAACAATCCCCGCTCCGCCTACGTTAATCACTACACCTTTGCGGAAATCAAGGCGGGAAAAATGACGCCCATGCTTTCGAGAGACGGAAAAACTGGGGTACTCATTCACGACCATGGCGACGGGCGTATTGAGGCAACAGCACTATTCAATAGCGGAAATAAGAGCGGGTCTGGTCTTAGATTACTTAAGGAAGCAGTTGACAAGTACGGGGTTAACTACGTAGAATGCTTCGGAGACTTCTTAAAGAATACCTATGGTTCGGTGGGATTTAAGGTTGAGAGTACTTCACCTTTCGACCCGCAGTATGCACCGAGCAATTGGAATTACAAAGCGTTTGGAAAGCCCAATTACTACACAATGAGGATTAGCCAATGAGAAAAAAAGAATTGACCCCTGAACTACAGGCAATCAAGGACAAGACCATTGCGGAAATGCCCGAAGACCAAAAGCAGTTTGCCGAAGCCCAATGGGAGGCCGCTCTCGACATCATTTAGTGGTCGCAACAGCAGTATCAGTTTCTGCTACGCTAAACACCACTACGGATAGGAGAGCCAGTGCCCAACAAAAAACCAAAGCCAATTCTCACCGAGTTGCCAGACAACTTTGATGAAATGACCGAGGAGCAAATCAGGGAGTGGGCTGGCGAAATCTCCAAGCAAATCGCTTTAGGTCTTAACAATAAATAATGAGCGCCACATCAGCAGACGAAGCAGTTAAATACATTGCTTGGCACTGGCGGGAACTAGGTTACGCCCCGTCATACCGAAAGATAGCCAAGGCTATTGGTATCCGTTCAACGTCAACAATCCACGTGATACTGGGAAACCTAGAGAAAATGGGTCGGGTTCAGCGTGACGATAAGGGCGGTAACGTCCGATTGGTCAATGACGGCAACCCAGACTTTTGCCTACACGATTGGCGTGTCGAAGCACCCGTTCCAGAGGGCTACCGTGTCCTTTGCCTTTACTGCAACCGCAGGACAGAGGTCGTTCACCACGTCAATCCAAACAACCCAGAGACGTGGCTCCGTTATGCGGGCGAAGCGTAACACCGTTCTGCTAACCTAAATCCACCCAGAGGGAGAAACACCATGACCGTTACTATTGCCGAACTATGCGACAGGATTATCAAGTCTCTTGAGCAAGGAGACTTTGACGAGGCGGACATTCGCCTTGTAGTTGACTTGGCTAACCGTCAGGCTGAGACACTCCGTGGTCTCGTCGAGGAAAATCAGCGCCTGACTGAGGCTCTTGAAATCGCTGGCAAACACATTGAGAAGTTGGAGCCAGTTCAGAAATACGCAGACGTAATTGAGTTTGTCGAGGAGGACAAGTAATGTTTTTAAATTGGAAAGAAAGCGACTTCAACCAAATCACCGCAAAGAAGAACCCATACGAGTTTGTGATTTGGAACGGCAAGGAATACAGCGAACTACGCATTATTCGTAAAGACAACGTGGGCGGGATTATCACGCCATTGCAGGATTTCTCCGTCTATTGCAAAAACCAGCGTTCAGCAAAGCGACTGGCTCGGCGCATTAACCGTGCCCTTCGCCCTACCAACAAGATGAATACATTTAAGGCTTTGTATTAATCCTTGCTTGTGTCACACCAGTCTGGTAAGGTTGTGTCCATGAACTCAACCCCCGTTTATCTTGGCGAGAAGCCAAACGGCGTATCACCTAGCCGTGTCAACCAGATTGAAACCTGCCCACGTCAGTACCAATACACCTCGATTGAGAAGTTGCCAGAAGTCAAGAAAATGGCGACCTACCGTGGCACCGTCTTTCATGCCATTTTGGAGGAGTTGTTCCTTCGCACTCTGGACACCCCAGAGGAGCGCACTGTAGACAAGACTTTGGAAATCATGCGGGAGTTGTTCCCGACGTTGGTATCACCAGAGATTGCCCAAGAAATGGAACTGGACGAGATTGGCGTTCAGACCTTCGCTAAAGACCTCGCCAAGTACATTCGTACCTACTTCACAATGGAGAACCCTGCGGAAATCACCACGGAGGGCATTGAGGTTCGATACGACCTAGACATGGGCGGGTTCGGATTGCGTGGCATTCTTGACCGCCTAGACCGTACCCCAGACGGCGACTTGGAAATCGTGGACTACAAGACAGGCAAGGTGCCACAGGACAAGTACAAGTCATCAGCACTTTTGCCCGCCAAAATCTACGCCTACTTATGCGAGCAAGTGCTAGGCGAGCGCCCTACCAAAATTAAGTTGCACTACGTCCAGTTTGGAAAAACACTGATTGTTGACGTAACTGACGAGGACGTTGTGTACGCAGAGAAGCGTGTTCGAGGTGCTTGGGCAAAGATTGATAAGTGGTACGAAGACGGCTACTTCCCTGCAATTCCAAACAATTTGTGCGACAAGTGGTGTTCGTTCAAGGACATTTGTCCAGCGTTCACGCACGAAGAGGACTACCCCTTTTAGGCAAATCAGCATTAGAGACTTGACTTTTCCAAAAGTGCCTCTACGCTTTTGATTGTCAAGACCTACAGGTTCGCTTGTAGGTCAAGCCAAGAAGGAGAAGCCAATGGCTCGGAAATTAGTCCGCCTCAACATCAAGGAAACGTCGGGTGTAGACCACCCTGCGCACCTCCACGAAGGCTGGGTCGTAATGAAGTCCGCCAGCCCCGCAGACGCTTCAGCGGTTCTTGACGAACTCCGTTCACCCGAAGTCTTGGACGAGGCTGGTGTTGTTGAAAACACTGCCAAGTCGCTTACTGCTGTAGAAGCAGGAAACGAGGCTCTCGTGGACACAACCAACTCAGCGTCCGCTGAATTGGAAAACCTCACTTTTTTCCAGAAAGAGGAAATTATGTCAGACATCTCGACTGATGAAGTAGTCATCATTCCTGAGACCGCTAGTGAGGCTGAAATCATCAAGGCAATGCCTGCGACTATTCGCAAGATGTTGAGTGACGCTTCGGCTACCGCCGAGGAAGCACTCCGCAAGGCGGCCGCCTCTGAAAGTGCCCTTATCGCTGAGCGTGACGCTCGTGCTGATGAGGCCGCTGTGATTAAGGCTTCAAAGTGGTCACACCTTAACCTCGACCCTACTGTGGTTGGCCCAGCACTTCGCCGTGTTGCCGAGAGCGACAGCGCACTTGCTGGCGAAATCGTCAAGGCGTTGGACAGCGCTAACGCTCTTGTAGAGACGAACGTTGTTTTCAACGAGGTTGGCACCGACGCACCCGTTTCGACGGACGACGCTTACAGCGCAATGGAGAGCCTTGCTAAGGCCGCCGTTGCCGAGGGCACCGCTCCTTCATTCGAAAGCGCTTTGATGTCAGTTGCTCAGAGCAACCCAGACCTCTACTCCAAGTACCTCAACGAGAAAGGTCGTTAAGCCATGGCTTTCGAACAGAACCCTTATGCCGTAAAGATTACGCTTGTCGCTGACGCTTCGTCTGCAATCAGCAACTTCACGGCTTCACAGGCTGGAACCTACGTACCCCTTCAGACGCAGTTCACCTTCGTCAAAATGGCTACCGCTTCCGCTGTTAACTACAACGCTTCTGGCACTGTTGCTACCGCTGTGTCGGCTCTTACTGACCGACCAATCGGTATTCTTCAGAACCAGCCACGTGTTTACTTTCAGGCTGGTGCAACTGCTGGTAACGTCCTCGTAGAGGGTGTTTCCGAGGCAGAAGTTACGGTTTCGGGAGTGACTAAGGTTGTCGCTGGCGCTACTTTTAACGCTGGTGCCCCTATCACCACTGACACCAGTGGACGTGCAATTGCGATTGTTGCTGGCTCTACCGCTGGTACGGCCGCTTACATTCTTGGAACCGCATTGACCTCGGCTACCGCTGTTGGTGACATTGTTACTGTCGCTATCAGTTGCTCGGCCGCTGGTCGTGGCGCATAAGGCATAGAAAGGATAAATCATGCCACAGCCAAACGTAAATAACGTTCACATTGACGCAATCTTGACCAACATCTCGGTTGCCTACATTCAGAACACCAACAACTTCATTGCTGACAAGGTGTTCCCCACTATCCCAGTAGACAAGAAGTCGAACCTGTACTTCAAGTACACCAAGGACGACTGGTTCCGTGACGAGGCTCAGCGCCGTGCAGACGGTACCGCTTCCGCTGGTTCAGGCTACGGTCTTTCAACCGACACCTACATGGCAGACGTTTTCGCCTTCCACAAGGACATTGGTGACCAGACCCGTGCTAACGCAGACAACCCCTTGAACCCCGACATGGAAGCGACGCAGTTTGTTACTCAGCGTCTCTTGCTCCGTCGTGAAGTTCAGTGGGCTTCGGACTACTTCACCACTGGTGTTTGGGGTTCTCAGGTCACTGGTGTCACCTCTGGTGGTACCTCTGGGTCTGGTTACGCCGTTCAGTGGTCGGACTACACCAACTCATTGCCAATCGTTGACATTGAATTGGGTAAGACCACTGTTCTTCAGAACACTGGTTACGAGCCAAACACCTTGGTTCTGTCTTACGCAGTATTCCAGAAGTTGAAGGCGCACCCAACCCTCGTTGACCGTTACAAGTACACCCAAGCAGGTGCAATTGTGACTGAGGACTTGCTTGCTCAGTTGTTCGGTATTGACCGTGTTCTCGTTGCCAAGGCAGTCGTGAACGGTTCCGCCGAAGGACAGGCTGGCTCGTACTCATACACCACGGGTAAGAACGCTTTGCTCTGCTACACCGCTCCAAACCCCGGTCTCATGACCCCCTCGGCTGGTTACACTTTCATGTGGACTGGCGTTTCGGGTGGTCTTGGAACTACCGTTGGTGTTTCACGCTTCCGCATGGAAGAGTTGAAGTCTGACCGTGTTGAAGGTGAAGTTGCCTTCGACAACAAGGTAGTTGCGGCCGACCTCGGTTACTTCTGGTCGAACATTATCGCCTAGTCGTAATGACGCTCGTTTCTAACCCCACGCACCGTGTTGCCAATCGTTTAGACATTGGTACCACGGTGCTGGGGGAAGGAACACTTGTTGACGCCAGTAATTGGCTCAATTTAAATTACTTTATTGAAAGTGGTCACTTAGAGCCACTGCCCGTCAAGGAAACCGCTCCCGTATCACCAGAGGTTGAGCCAGAAGTTTCCAAAGTAGAGACGGAAATCGCCCCAAAGCCCGTTGCTAAGAAGGCTCCTGTCGCTAAGAAGCCTGCCAAAGCGCCTGCGAAAAAGACGGCTAAAAAGCCCGCATAAAAACTTGACTTAGGCTGTCACGGTGGTAATGTTTCACCATGACATTAAAACAAGCGCAAGAGCGCCTAGAGCAAGGTTCGACCTGCAAGGCTTTTGTCATTTATTCAAGTCTGGATAAAGACGACCAAAAGACTTTTGACGGCTGGATTGTTGCAAGCAAAACATCAGGTTGGATTTACCGAGTTCTGGTAGCCGACGGTCACTCAATTGGCGAAAAGTCCGTGAGAAAACACCTCGAAGGAATGTGCCAATGCGGTGAGGGAACCAAACATAAGGGTGCATACCGTGTCGCTTGATGACGCTTCCAAAAAGGCTCACGTTCCAAAGAAGCCAGCGGGACTAGAGCCTTCATTCAAGATTGGTAGCAAAGCACGAAAGGGCAGTGGCTCAATTCGTGGAGTTATCAGCAGTGGAGAGCGTGACACGCCACCAACTAGAACCGAGTGGGTCGAATTACTTAAAGAGTTAAACGGCAACCCTGCGGTTCACCACATTGACCCAACGTCTGTGACCCTAGAGGTCAAGACCGCCATTAAAGACGGCGTAGCGGTCACTTCCAAATCATGGCGAGCAGATGTATTCACCTTATGGAATGACATTCTCGACATTGACAAGTTTGCGGGACAGTACGCAAAATTGAAGCCTTCAAAGATTGAACTATCCAATGAAAAGACCAAGCGGTCAATTATGGCTCTTATGGCTGACACGCAAATTGGAAAAGGCGAAGGTGGCGGTACTGACGCCACTATCGAGCGTATTCAACGTGCGCAAGATGAGTTCATTGAGTATGCAAAATACCTAATCAAGGTGGGGCGCCGACCAGAGAGCATTTGGCTCATGGGCATGGGCGACATTATCGAAAACTTTGCGGGATACTACGCCCAGCAATTATTCACCACCGACAGGAATTTCCACGAACAAATGGAGATTGCCGTCCGCTTGATTATGCGCTTCATCAATCTCTGTGTGGACAAGTTAGACGTTCCAATTAACGTTGGCGCCGTCCCCGGGAACCACGGAGAAGTACGTGCTGACGGTAAGTCAGTGACAAACTTCGACGACAACGCAGACGTACAGGTATTTCGATACGTTGCATTTGCCTGCGCCCAGAACCCTGAGCGTTACGCCAAGCGGGTCACCTTCCATAACTTGAGCGAGGACGAGCGTCAGGACATGACGTTCACCACGGCTATCTCTGGCGTCCTTTGTGGCTTCGCCCACGGTCACCAGTTTGCCCACGGTGGAACTGAGAGTACTCAGCGCATTCACTCATGGTGGAAGAACCAGTGGACTGGTCGTAACGAGATTGGCAATGCCCAGATTTTGTTTACGGCTCACTATCACCACTTTGTTGCTTCGGAGCAGGAGCGTCAAGTATTCCAATGCCCAGCAATGGACGGCGGGTCTGAGTGGTTCCAGCAACGGTCTGGCAAATCAGCCGACCCGGGAATGCTCGTATTGGGAATTGGCACTGGCTACGGAAGTCGTGGCTGGGGAGACTTGAACATCTTTCTATGAAACTGTATTTAGCAGGCCCTATGTCGGGGCTACCAGACTTCAACTATCCAGCGTTCCATGACGCCCGTGAGAAACTGCGCAAAGCGGGTCACGAGGTCATCTGCCCAGCCGAGTACACAATTCAGCAGGGCATTGACAACACTAATTTGCCATACGGCTTCCTAACCAACCAGATGAGGTTCTGTATCAAGAGCGTTTTGGAAGTTGACGCCGTTGCCATGCTTCCATACTGGGCACGGTCTCTAGGCGCCCGTACAGAGGCTCTAGTGGCAGTCAGTATTGGAATACCAATCTATGCTTATGACAAGCACAACCCAGAACTTTTGGAGTTGTTGCCAAACGTAGACGTAATCACCAGAGTGGAAATGATTGCCAAAAAATGAAAGTTTCAGACTGGACTGACGGAGTAGACGACGACGCATGGGTCTATTCACCATGGGAGTTGCTCCCCGGGGTTCGAACTGGCGAGGAACTAACCAGAGGCGAAAAAGCGGCCGACGCTGTACGAAACAAAATGGGTTCGTGGGGCTTCGTTAGCCTCTTCATGCTTTTCATGCTTATCTGGGCTGGCGTCAATGTATTCTGGCTCAACAACAAAGGGTTCGACCCGTACCCATTTATTCTGCTTAACCTTTTTCTTTCCATGTTGGCTGGACTACAGGGTGCCATTCTTTTAATTGCGGCCAAGCGAGCAGACGCAGTGGCCGCAGAGCAAGCACTATCTCACTTGACAATCTCCAAGACCAGCAGTGAGATTATTCAGGAACTCAAAATCGAACTCCAGAAGAACAGCGAAATGACCCGTGAACTTAAGACGTTGACAGCCGAGGTCAAGCAACTGATTGAATTGGAAAGGGGTCGCTCATGAGCGAAGAACACCGTGGCGGTCACTGGCGCCGTCCAAAACCCACTGCCACAATCAGCAGTCTTTTCTTCACTTGGTACAACGGAGAGGGCTGGGAGTACAATTCTTCCATTCCCCCAGTCGAGCAGATGACGCCAGAATTACGGGAGCAGTTGAAAGCCCTGCTCAGTAGGTTGCTAAATCACCAAGACTGACAGGTTTTGATTTTCCAAATCTTGTGCCAAAATAGGAGTACTTAAACCGTATTCCGAGGAGCAGATTGTGGCGCAAATTTTTACCAATGAGGGTCTTGACGTTATTTTCAACCAACTCAGCATTGGAACGAGCGGGTCATTCACCCCTTCTGCCACGCCTGTTACCTACTACGTCGGTCTCTTAACTGGCGGAGCAGGCTCAACAGTCCCAGCAAGCACTGCCACTTTGTCGGCTTTTGGTGGTTCTTTTGCTGAGCAAACTGGCTCAGGATACGCACGTCAGGCTACTACGTTCACCTTGTCGGGAACCTCAGCCACGACTTCAGTTCTCTCAACTACCCTCTCCGCTTCAACAAGTATTGGCGCATGGGTCGTTACTCTGACCTCGACTACGGGTCTCGCAATTGGAATGAACATCACCGTTGGAACCGAAAGCGTCAAGGTTATCACTGGATTACCCGGAGGTAACCAAGTTGTTCTTTCGTCAGCACTCGGCGCCAACCAGTCATCTGGAGCAACTGTAACCGCTGGAGACGCCGTTAACGGTCAGAAGGCAATCGGCTCACAGGTAACGTTCACCGCCACTGGAACATGGACTGCTTCGACTGGCTACTTCATCACCAACGTAGCGTCGGGAACTTCGGGCAAGACTTTGTTCTTTGCCAACTTTGCCGACTTAACTACGCCACAACTTGGAGCAAACGACACCTTGAAGGTAACACCTACTTGGTTAATGAGCAACTAGGAGATTGACCTAAGAGGTTAACTAATGGCTCGCACTCCTTACTCGCTGAATTCATACAATGGTGGCGCTTACCCAGCCACCCTCACGGCTGGTATCGGTTCATCAGACACAAGTTTCACCATTACGTTCAACACGGGCGTAAACAGTTGGGCTGGTCTTGGAATTAACGGCGGGTTTTTCCTTGCCATTGACTACGACAACGCAAGCGAAGAACACGTCTACGTCACCGCATTCGCCTACGACTGGACGCAAAGCACGGTCACCATTTCAGGCGTATCTCGTGGGCAGGGCGGGACTACCGCAGTCAGTCACAGCACGAACGCCTCCGTACTCCCAATCATCTCGCAAGACGACATTAAAGAAAGCAACTACGCCGTAACTCAGACTGTTGGCAAAGTATCAGCAGTTGGAGACCTTCTTGTCGGTTCAGGTTCCAATTCTTTATCTCGCCTACCAGTCGGGGCGACGGGTAAATTCTTAGGAACAGCAGACGGCGTAAACGTCTCATGGGTCAGCGGTGGCTATCAAGGGCCACAAGGTTTCCAAGGTGCCACTGGTGCGACTGGAAACCAAGGAACCCAAGGCTCGACTGGTCAGCAAGGTTTTCAGGGAACACAGGGTTCAACTGGTCCCCAAGGTACACAGGGATTTCAGGGCTATCAGGGCGGCCAAGGAAATCAAGGTTTTCAGGGTGCCACTGGTCAGCAAGGCACACAGGGTTTCCAAGGCACACAGGGCACTACAGGGGCTACAGGAGCCACTGGAGCACAGGGTAGCCAAGGCAATCAGGGCTTCCAAGGGGTTCAGGGCGCTACTGGCTCTCAAGGCTCGCAGGGAACTCAGGGTGCCACAGGCGCTCAGGGAACTCAAGGCAATCAGGGAACTCAAGGCGCAACTGGTTCGCAAGGTTCGCAAGGTACTCAGGGAACTCAAGGTACTCAGGGAACTCAAGGTGTTCAGGGAACGCAGGGCAACCAAGGTTTTCAAGGAACGCAGGGCAACCAAGGTTTTCAGGGCGCCTCTTTTTACACGACTTCAGCAACATCTTTAACAATTGGAACTGGCGGTAAATCTCTTACCGTTGGAACTGGTCTTGCCTATGCGGTAGGACAGACAGTTCTTATTGCGGTTACTGCTTCACCCTCGACCAATTACATGATTGGTAACATCACCGCCTACACTTCAAACACTGGCGCCATGTCGGTCAACGTCACTACAATCGGTGGTTCTGGTACTTACTCGGCATGGACGGTAGACCTTTCAGGAATTGTTGGCGCACAAGGTACGCAGGGTTTTCAGGGTTTTCAAGGGGCGACTGGCAACCAAGGCGCACAAGGCTACCAAGGGTTCCAAGGTTTTCAGGGTTACCAAGGCTCCACTGGCTCTCAGGGCTTCCAAGGAAATCAAGGCTACCAAGGGGCAACTGGCACTCAAGGTACGCAGGGCGCAACGGGAGCAACGGGTCCTCAAGGTAATCAAGGCTTTCAAGGTTTTCAGGGATTTCAAGGGGCAACAGGCTCGCAAGGTGCGACGGGTGCGCAAGGATTTCAGGGTACCCAAGGTGCCACAGGTTCACAGGGACCGCAAGGGTATCAGGGTGCGACTGGTGCGCAGGGATTTCAAGGCACTACTGGCTCGCAGGGTGCGCAAGGTTACCAAGGTGCTACGGGTAGCCAAGGCTTTACGGGAGCGCAAGGCTCAACAGGTGCTACGGGTTCACAGGGTAGCCAAGGTTTTCAGGGATACCAAGGTGTTCAGGGAGCCACTGGTGCCCAAGGCTCAACGGGTTCGCAGGGTGCACAAGGGTATCAGGGTGCAACAGGAAGCCAAGGAGCAACGGGTTCGCAAGGCTCAACCGGCTCGCAGGGCGCTCAGGGCTTTCAGGGTAATCAGGGTGTTCAAGGCGCTACTGGTAGTCAAGGCCCGCAAGGTTTTCAAGGTTTCCAAGGTCTGCAAGGAAGTCAAGGAAGTCAAGGCACAACAGGAGCACAAGGCGCTCAAGGGGCGCAGGGTTCACAAGGTAATCAGGGATACCAAGGAGTTCAAGGTTCGCAAGGAACTCAAGGCTTCCAAGGGGTTCAAGGCGCTACTGGAACTCAAGGCGTTCAGGGCTTCCAAGGAGCACAGGGGTATCAGGGCGCACAGGGTGTTCAGGGTCAGAACAGCAACACAAACGCCCACGCCTCGGCTAAGGCAGTCCAAACAACTGCTCTAGGCAACTCTCCCGCTTACACGGCTGGTAGTGCCGACGCTGAAAACGGTACTGGTGTCGGTGCGTACTTGCAAGCCTCAACCAACGGCGCTCTGGTCATTGACGGGTACACCACTGTTGTTGGTGACCGAGTTCTGATTGCTGGTCAAGCGAACCAAATCCAAAATGGTATCTACACCGTCACCGCTACTGGCTCTGGCTCCGCAACGTGGAAACTTACCCGTGCTACTGACTACGACAACCACCTTGCTGGTCAGGTGGAAAACGGTGACTATCTCTACGTCACAAACGGGACGACGTACCACAACACTTCGTGGATTGAAACAGGAACTGGCTCAAACTCCGACGGAACTATCCGAATTGGAACCGACGGAATTATTTTCTCTGAAGCAAACGGTGTTGGACCGCAGGGACCGCAGGGTTCGCAGGGTGCGCAGGGTTTTCAAGGCTTCCAAGGAACTCAGGGAAGTCAGGGCTTCCAAGGAAGTCAGGGAAGTCAGGGCTTCCAAGGTTTCCAAGGCTCTACTGGCTCACAGGGGGTTCAGGGAT
>Ga0214170_1000344_pt1 | contig 17376 bp, 10 predicted proteins | sample TroBogEpilimnion_2_FD_153008 | JGI IMG/M metagenome (GOLD analysis project Ga0214170, IMG submission 153008) | Freshwater microbial communities from Trout Bog Lake, WI - 27JUN2007 epilimnion | ecosystem: Environmental > Aquatic > Freshwater > Lake > Epilimnion/Euphotic zone | place: Trout Bog... | reverse complement strand
TCCAAAACACGGGGTGCCCCATAGTTCACCAACTTGGCACTTCCACGTCTCACGCTTTCCAAAGTGCGCTTCCATTGCCTCACGGCGAAGTGCATTTACGGCTCGACGCTTATCGCTCACTGGCTTCAACGCAGTGCGCTTGAGACCTGTGCTGTTCGTCTTTTTGAATGGCGTCCGCTTTAGCGGTGTGCGCTTCATTACTTGTAAATCTTGTTTAGACGAACAATGTCTTTGTCTAAAATTACCGCTTCTTGATTAAGGGTAACAATGTCCTGCTGAAAGGTGGCGAGTGAGCCAGTTCCAGAAGCAACAGAAATTCCGTCAGTGGCGGTGGCGTGGATTGCTAATGAAAAATTCATAACATCAGCATTAGTTTGCGTTTCTGGAGAGTTATCTAATGAGCCAACTTTAATAGCCTCGTCAAGCAACAAATTGAAACTGTTTGTTGCACGGTTCAGGTTATTGCTACTAAAAGAATTTTCCGCCCTTGTAACAAGTTTGAAAACCGTCAACGTCTCAGGAGAAAACTTGGATAACCACTTAACATACACCTTGGTTTGTGGGTTGGTCGTAGTGGTTGGTGTTGGCTTGCTTGCTATTGAAGAAAATAAACCAATGGCTGAGAAAATAGCAATTACTACTATGGCACCTAAAACTAATTTCTTGGAACTGGTGTGCTGTTGATTGGCGGTCATTCGGACGCTCCCTTTGCTAGACCCTTAAGACTAGACGATACTTCACCAGTTGAGGGTAAAGCAATCATGGCGTTACCTGCGCTGAAGGCGACCCTAGTCAAAATGTCATTGTCCGACTTGCTTTTGAACTCGTCATACATCTTGATAAACTGCGCTCTCGTTGCTGTTGGATTATCGCTGTGGCAGATGTTGTACCACGAAATCGCCTTGACGCATTTTCCAATTATCTCGTTAGACCATGGCTTGCGCTCAAGGTTCTGCCAATTGTGAAGACCATAACGTTCAACGGCGTCGGAGACTTCCGCCCACGCCTCTTGTGCCGATAGTGCCAAAACGCCAGAGACCTCGGCGCACTTTCGACGGATACCCGCAACCGTTGGGAACCGCTCCTCGGTAAGTATCCAATCCTGCACCGCCCTAAATGCAACCTCCGCTTGGACATCTTGAAGCATGTAGTGGTACAACTCAATTGTTTCTGGAGTGGTGTTCCAAACTGGGAAAGCGGCCTTCAACAGTGCGCATACTTTTGCGGTCTCAACTCTTTTCATTCGTCAAGCCCATTCTGCAAGAAAACCTCAATGTCGCTGTACGCACTTCGTGGCTGTGCTGTTACGTCACTGGTAGGAGCAATGTAGTCCTCGTAGCGCACTGACGAGCCAAAGAAGGTTCCAGCGTGAAGCGTGAATTGCTGGTCTTGGTTGCGTCGAATGCTCGCATAGTTCTGCGTTGCTGTTAGCAAGTCATCAAAGGTCACACCAGCACGTAAGCGGGCGACCACGGCGTCGTAGGCTTTTTTGCGACCAACCTTGCGTGGGTAGATTTCCCACAGTTGGTTGAACTCCCGCTGAAAGGGTTTGCTCACTGGCTCGGACGAATTTTCGTCTGAGCAAGAATTACTATCTTCAGTACTTTCTACATTCAGTACTTGGTATAACTCAGTACTTACTATGGGGGTGGGTTTACCGTCAACGGTTTGACCGTCAACGGTTTCACCGTCAACGGTTTTGTGCGCAACGGTGACCTTCATTTCGTGAACGTCACGCTCTTGGTATGAGAACTTCCCAGAGGGGTCTTTTTTCTGTGCGCCCTTGGTGATGTATCCGTTGTCCTGCAACTCTCGCAGGATTGCTTCGACTTTTTCCCGCTTCGCCTTTGGTGATTGCGAAATCAAGTGCTTGACATTGACCGTCCAGTTGTCTGGCTTTGATAGAAGGAAGATGAGCATTCCTCTAGCCTCCCAAGACAGGTCGGTGTCGGTGATTGTCGGGTTAGGGACAACCGTGTAGTTGCTTCTAATGGCTGAGGGTGTTCTTCGTATCAAGGTCGCTCCTTGGCTAGTTCGTCGGTGGGTTGGTTAGGGTACACGAGTTACAGCCTTGGTGCATGGTGATTTTTCAAAATTTTTTTAAAGGGGACTACACCAGAGGCTCTATACGCCCCTATAAGCCAAAAACCGCCCTTTCCCCTGTCTGGGTACTCAGGCGGTCTTTGAGTGTCTCTAAAGGGGGTTAGAGAGCCTCTGGAGCCTTATCAGGAGGGAACGTCCTCGTCTGATAGGTCAACGTCGTCTGACACCGCAACGGTGGCAACCAAGGTCTCAGCCTCAACGAGGCGTGATTTTGGCAGGTTGTTCACCTTTGGAAGCCCTGCTTCGCCCCACTGCTTTGCCAATGCTCGGCGCTGGGCTGGGTTCAAACCACGGATTTTTCCGTCAATGGCGTCACGCTCGGTGTCGCTGACAATTGGGTCACCAGACTTCAACCAGACACGGAAAGCGTCGGCCGCTTCGTTTGCCTTGTTGGGTGCGAATACTTGGTCTGCCAACTGCTCGCAACGGGTTTTGCCAATAATGGTTCGGTGGTCGGTGTCGAGTTCAAGAACGAGGGTGAATTCGTACTCAATGCCGTCACGCTGTTGTGGCGCCATTCCAATTTTCTTTGGAGTAATACGACCGTTGCTGTCCTTCTCCATTGAGTACTCAGTCTTTGAGCGCATGGTCGCAATGATGTGACCATTGAAAGCAAGGATTGCGTCGAGCATACGTTGCTGAATTGGAGTGGCGGTTCGCCAACCTGCAAAGGAGTTTCCCTTAGCCTGTGCGCCAGCGTTCTCTACGATTTCGAGAAGTCCGCCCTGTCCATTGTAGAAGTGGGTAAGGCTGTCAATCACGAGAACTGCGTAACCCTCTGCTTCGGCGGCCTTCAAAACCTCAATCAAGCGGTCTGGGTGGTATGGAGCAGACATTGACAAAGTGTCAAAGTCAAATCGGTCTGCGTACAACTTGGCGCTGTCACGCTCAGTGTCAAGTACGGCAATCTTTCCGCCCTCGGCAAGTTCGGTTGCCCAAGTCAAAGCAGAGAAAGTCTTTCCTGCACCTGAAGGGCCTGTAATGGCAATTCGGGCTTTTGCTTCAGCCTTCGTTGCCTTGGTAAATAATGAACTCATTGCTCATTCCTTTCAATAACAATCGGTATCGTCTCGACTAGTATACACATCTACTCAACCCCTGTCCACACATTTAGCAAAAAAGTTTTAAGGGGTTGTTGCGTATGATACTATAGTAGGGTATACTCTATACCAAGCAACAAGGTTTAGCCTCACCAGTGGTGATGTAACACCCCCAATTTAAAGTAGTAATGACCAAGTAGAAAGGAATGTCATGAGTGACGAAACTCTTGACCTAGGTGAATACCTAGATGACGCTGGTAAGCCAGCAGGCTTTACAAACACGGAGGACACAACCTTCGCTATCAACAACGACGACGAGGCTCTTTGGGCAATGCGTCGCTTAGCGGTTGCACAACGTCGCATTGACGAGGTGAAGCGGTTAGCGCAAATTGAACTTGACCGAATTAATCTTTGGGTCTCGGACAAGTCACGTTCTAGCGAGCATGAGATTGAGTACTTCGAGCGTGTGCTTGGTGATTACTTGCTCCGTGTGCGTGACAACGAACTTGACGGACGCAAGAAGTTGGACTTCCCAGACGGAACAATCAGTAGCCGTGTTTCGCCACCCAAAGTTTCTGTTGAAGACGCCGAGGCATTCCTTGCTTGGGCTGAAGCAAACGGTCACGACGAGTGGGTTCGTGTCAAGCGTGAGGCAGACGTTGCCACAATTAAGAAGGTTGTTGACTTCAGTGGTGATAGCGTGATTGACCCTGTGACTGGAGAAGTAGTCGCTGGTCTTTCTCACGTCGAAGGCGGAGTAACCGTCAGCGTTAAAGTCTCTAACTAAGACAAAAAGAAAACCCCCTAGGATTGGATTTACCAGCCCTAGGGGGTTTTCGCTGTTCGTACTGACCAGCCTCTCACATACCTAAATGTATGCCTGAGTAAATACTACTACTTTGTGACAGAGGCAGGCTTGACTGCGCCAAGAATTCGACGGAGTGCTGGGTACTTGGCTTCGAGAGCGTGAGCCAGAGTGCTGTAGCCAGTTGCTACGGCTGGGGCGACGATTGCGTAAGCCTGAGTAGGTGAAAGGTTAAAGCCTGCCTTAGTTGCGACGGAAACTAGAAGTCCGACGAGGGCGGGAACTACGTACCGAGTAATTTCGGCGGTGATTGCCTTTGGGTCAATCGTTGGGGTTGCTGGTGTTGCCATTGGTTGTCTCCTTTGAGAGCATTAGTGGTAATTGTGCCTCGGCTTCTGAACGGTGCCAGCCCAAGTGCCTCTCTACTTTATCTTCAATACTATCGAAGCGCAAGTCCATTCGGGCAAATAAAACCTCGACTTTTTCCATTTTTGTGTCGAGTTTGTCAAATCTTTCATTAAACGAAGAGATGTGAGCCGTAAGTTTTTCGTCACCTTGGTGGCTCTCAACTCGACCTTTATGTGAGGAGCGCCACGCAGAGACGGCCGCAATCGTGGCGGGCACAGAAGTGATTAAGGCCGCTATGACGTATGGCTGTGACGTGGCTGAACTCATGGTCAGATTTTAGACCACGGTTTCCAAATGTCAGTTGCTAACTAGCCTTGCCCATGTCGGTGACGTACATGGTTTGCGGGGTGCTAGTTGCACTACCGCTAATAGTGATTGAGGGCACTAAAGTTAGCGCCGTTGTTACGCCAGTAGTTGCACTTCCGTATTGAATGGCAAGTAACCAAGTGTATTGGCTTTCGGGGAATTGGCTAGTCCAAACTCCGGGTTTCAAGTTTCCAACTGGTGTTTGTGACCAAGTTGCGTGACCAGAAAGTGTGTAGTAGCCACTTGCCTGAGTTGTTTGCAACCTTTGTACTTCGTGGTATCCGTCTGGAGCCACCACACCAAGTGCTACATAACCGTTAGCGTCAGTTGCTGTTACTTGCACCGTTGCAGTCGCCCTAATCTCGTAAAGAGTGTCGGGATAAACATCTGTAGTTATTGCAGGTGCGCCACTTGCTCCCGCTGTTCCAATGTTGGTTGGCGTATTTTTACTGCCCGTAAATGACTGTGTGTACGTAAATTTTTTATGCGCCAACAAGTGGTGAACTCCACCCTGACCGCCATTGCCAGTTGTGTTACTACCATTGGTCGCTGGGGTATTCCCACGAACCGACATGGTGACAATAATGTCCGTATCGCTCATCATTGCAAAAACTGTGTCATTCAGTTTCGGTGTGTAACTGCTCGAATAACTAACCCCGTGAATTGGAGAGGTATCTCCCGCCAGCAAAATAGAAAGCGTCGGGCCTGCATAGGCGCTGTCATTGTACCCACTTGCTGTTCCGCCATAACCCGGGTCGAAACCAATGACGGTAGCCATGCGGAGAGTATCGGGTGGTGGCAGGTCACGCTGACCGTTATTAACTAGAGAGTTGGCGAGGGATTTAAAATCGATTGGCATTAGTACCCCTGACTGTACTCGCCAATGCGAATTGCGTCTTGGCGTGAACCAACACGACGCTCACGGGCGGTAACTTGAAGTGCTGTTTCTGGCTCCAGAGGAATGACAATTTTGTCAATGTAATAGTTGACCGAGCCGTCGCCCTTTTCGTTAGGGTCTACAAGAACGGTACCTTTTAGATAGTCTGCTGATACTGGAGCGTTGGTAGGTTGGCTATTTTGTATTCCGCACACGTGAATTGTTTTTGCGCCAACTGGGGCGTCTGCCGTTACGTAAAGGTCTAGGAATTTGTAATCAGCCTTCAGTCGGATAATTTCGCCTTTAGCGATTGACACTGGGTTTGGAGTTCCGTCAGCCAAACGACCACGTGCTGGAAGCGGGTGGACTGTCAGGGTGGTGAAAGCGCTCTTACTTGTATCGGCAGATAACTCCGCCAAAACAATTGAGTTATCAAAAATTCCAATTGCCCGACGCCGAACTTTTACAACGTCTCCTGCGTCCAATGCTGGATTTACAATGCCTTCAAATGTGACGCTTTCGTCACCGCCAACAAACCAGTTCAAATACGTGTCGGCCGCTTTTTGAACCATTGCCTGCGTTGTCAATTTTTTGCGACCCGGCTCGTAGCCAACGACACGACCAAATTCGCCTAAGTAATACGTTGGGCTTTTGGGGTCATTGTCCATTGCAATTGCCTTGAGTGGTGTTTTTGTACCAGTGTTTTCGCCAGTTGCAATTACGTAGTTGACTGCCTTGCTATCGTCCAATTTGCGAGTTGCTTGTGTCAGTGGTGATACGGGAACAACGCCTGTCACGGGGTCTGGAAGGACTGGGGTGTACATTCCTCCATTGGTGCTTCCGTCAAGGTAAGCCCAAACAGGTTTAACGGTATTTGGGTCGGGCACGGTTCGTAAAGTGAACATGCCATTTACGTCAACATAAAGTTCTGCACCAATAGCGGCCGCTAATGCAGAGATGTCAGTCCATGGTGAATTTGAACCCGACGAACTAATTGTTCGTGCGCCCATTACGACTGGGGCTGTTAACTTTGCGTCGGTGACACCAGAGAAGTTAAATTTAGGGTCTCCAAAGATTGTTCGGTGACCTTTTGCAGGCCACCTATCTTCAATGAGCATTTGGATTGCGCTCTTTACATCAGTTGCGGTGTACTGAACTTCTTTGGTTGTATCAACCTTCGACACTGGAACCGAGTACTTTTTCTTCCAGACAGTTACTGGTGAAGTCCAGTGGTTTTTGGCAATGTTGCTACTAATGTCGGAACCGCTCACGGTCAATTGAATTTGCGCCTCGGCATTTTCTTCTACTTGAACGCTATTAATGCGAAAAACGCCAATAGGCACAAGTTCGTATGGGGGGTTGCTTGCCAAATCGGAAGCCCATTGAGGTGTTCCACTTGGTTTGTCTTTGCCAGTCAAGTTATCAAAACGGAGTAGCCAAGGTGGGATAGGAGCAGGTGATGACCACAACTGGCTAGGAATAGCCTTATCATTCCAAAGTACGCCTCGATACGCCCAGACGTGGTGACCATAAATGTTAAGTGGGTCGAAATCTGACATTGGAACCAAACTAACTTCGGAGCCGTCTTGCCGATAAACGTATTGTGCGCTAGTGGTGAATTCAATTGTGCGTCGGTAGTCTTGGGCAGTGCGGTCTGAAGTTACGTTTCCCTTGACCACGGGAATTGTAAAACTTTCTCCCTTGGGTGTCACAACCTTGACAACCGTCATTGGTCGGTGTGACTGCTGAAGGGACAAAATCATTTTGTCGCTCATTGAGTACATAATTTAACTTCCGTAAGTAAAGCCATAGTTTGGTGGAGCGGCCTCTACGTATGTTATCGAAACCGTGCGGTATGGACTAGCGGCCGCATTGTGTGTCACCTTAACGTCTTCATTAACAAAGATGTAACGGCGCTCTGCTTCAACTGGGTCAAGCAAAATGAGTGTTTCACCCTTGTTCAACAGGTTTAAAAAGTTTGTCCAGTTAGGAATGTCAGTCCAAATAACGTCAATGGTTGCGTCACGACCTTGGACAACTCCTGCAATGGTGAATGGTCGGCTAGACCCAAGTGGATAGAACACTCCAGCGGGGTGCTTCTGGGTTTCCTGAACGCCATTCTGTACCAAGATTGGGTAGCGGACGTTGGGGTCGCTGGTACTACCGAGCCACCAAGTTGAGGTGATTAGTGCTGGTGCGGTTAGCGGTGGAGTTATAAACCCAATTTGCGGTACTGAACCAGTGGTAACTGAAGGCGTAAAACGGTAAAGGTTTGACGAAACCGTGGGGATTGCGTCGTAATCAGAAACCGTAGCAATGCCAGTGTTGGAAACAGTAAGTGCCTCTGCACCACGAAGCGTTGTCCAATTGTTACCGCTGTCCTCGCTTCGCTCCGCTTTGAAAGTGTACGAAGGAACGCCACCAACAAAGCCGTCGGTATCAGAGTTCCAATTCATAACCGCAACTGGCGTTCCAGCACTTTGCGCATTTTGCAATTCGCTTTCCGTTGAAGCAACAGTGGCGTAGCAAAGTTCGTTTGCTAGATGAGTGTTGATAAGAGGGAGGGCAAGGGTGACTGTTTGTGAGCCGTCCCACGTACTGCTGATTGTAACTGTTTCTTCATTAAGAGGGGAGTTGTAGCCAACTTGCATAACGCCGTTTCGTGCCAAACCTTGAACGGAGGTCAACTGGATAGAGGTCGCCCCAGCACTTGCTGAAGCAACAAGGGGGGGAGTGATAAAGTTAGTTCCACCACCAACTTGCAGTTCACGTGAACCGTTGTCGTTAGTTGGGTCAAAAAGATAAGTTGATAATGCACCGTTGAGTGGCGTGTTGTTTGGGATAACAAAAGACTTGACGGGCTGGCTGGCGCCAGTTGTTGGGTTTATTCCGTATGTCAACGAGGGCAAGCAGGTGTTGAGAGCCGTGTAGTTTCCATTTGGGTTTGGCGGGGTTAGTGCTTGGAATAGGAAGCCACTAAAAGCGGTAATTGGGTTAAGGATTGAAAGATTTGTTACAGAGAACCGTGGGCAAGCACGGGTAGCCGAAATGTACAGGGCGTCCGTTGAGGTTGGTGAACCAGAAAGAAAAGTGACGGTAATGCTTGTGCCACCTTGGGAGACATTTGAGTTAACCCGCAATTGAGCGCCGTTGCTTGTGCTGATTAGGCTTCCAGCGGTCAACGAAATTGCAAGACCGCCAGATACAGAGTACGTACCAATACCCTGAGTTGAACTTGGGGTGTATCCAGTTGTGGTTCCAATGCTGTAATTGTTAGGAGCCTTGGCAACGATAACATTTGGCGTCCAGTTATTAGAACCAATTGTCACGGTAGGGTCAAACGCATTGGTAACCCCCGTAACGAGACTTTGCGTTCCGTCAGACGTGGTGATTAAGTTGTTGTACTCGTCGTACCAGTCAATGTACTGGGCATAGGTAGGCGCAGTACCAGCGACGGGAATAGGTGCGGTTATTAAAGAACTAAAACCGTAGGTCGTTCCAGCATTTACTGCAATAGAATTTGAAGAATTCCAACCGCTCCAACCGTTTTGTGGGTAAATAGAAGCGTCAATCCTGTTGGTTCCAGACAAGGTTCCGCCGTTATTAATTGCAATTGCCGAATTTCCAATTTTGGTGTTAATTCCAAAAGTTACAGATGAATACTGTGGGTATCCATAGTCTGGGAACATTGGTGCAATCGGTATGCTTGTCGAACCCGCTGGGATAATGAAACTCTGGTAGTTGTAAAGAGTGATGTCGGCAGTCAGAACGGGATTTGCTGGTGAAAGGTCTGAATTAAGACCCGTGTAACGAATGGTTGGACTGGCGCTTACAACGAACACCACTGTCCCCGTAGAGTAAGCGGTATTGCTTGAAACCGTAGTTCCAGCGGGGAAGTCCCCACCTTGAAGTGTGTAGTTCTGGTATTGGTTTGCGGTAATAGAACTATCTGTTACGTTTGTAAAACGGATTGCGTTTATTGTGCTGAAGTTCGTAGAACCTGTTGCGGGGGTAAACGTACTGCCCGAATAAGTACCATAACTACCGTTATAAAAACCAACCTGTGGCGAGTTAACGTTCCTATCAACAATAAATAGTTGGGTATGTGGGGTTACGGTCTGACCATTGACGGTGTAGGGAACCTTAGTGGTTGTCGAGCCACCGCCAGTAGTCACTACGTGCGTTGTGCTTGCGCCCACCTGAATGTAGTCGCCAACGCTTAGAGAGAAGCCTTGCGCACGAGCGGCCGCTAGACCGTCAATACGAACCTTTACTTTTGCAACGTTCTGGGTAGGAACTGCATAAACAACCTCTGCCCCGACAGGAATGTAAGAGTTTGGTTTTTTTGTGCTGGGGTCTGTGTAGAAGTTGAAAGACCCAAATTGTTTTGTTGGCTTCAGGTGAAGGTCTACGCTTGGAATTGAGGAGCCAAAGATGTTGTTAAGCCCACTTTTTTGAGTAATGTTAAATTTAAATTCGGCGCTTAAGGTTATGTCCATTGATGAATTAGCAGGAATAGAACTAGGCCAATTTGGAACTTTTGCTGAACTGCGTGTTTTAATTTTAAATTTGGTGCCAGCGGGGAACGCACCCTGAGTATTGGTTGCCCACGCAAACCCAGCAGAATTAATGTCTGTCGTCATTGCAAAATTGCCGGGAATGTCAAAAGTAACTTCATCAACCGAAAGTCGGCTAAGTGGAGCGCCCAAGTGCGAGTAAAAACTTTTGTTTACTTTTGCAACGGTCACGGGCGCTGGCGTGTAAGCAAGCGACTTGGCAGATTTAATGTGGAACCCAGTTTTTACGTAAGGCCCCATTGATTGAACTGTGGCTGGGGTTTGCGAACCAGACCCGCTGGTGAGAATTGTTTTGTTGTTAAATACAATCGAAACTGGGACTTTATTTCTTACGCAACGCTTTAAAACCCCGTTGGGGTCATGAATGGTGTACGACCCGTCATTGTGGACGGCAAGAACTTTTAGGTTTGTGGCGTTACCACTAAAAACGGTTTTTGTAGTTGTTTTCAATGACCCCGAAGTAGGGCGAACGGCAACGGCAACGGTTTTGTAACGGACTTCAGTTGTTTGCACTACCTCTGAGTATTGGATAGTTCCGCTAGAACCACTTACAATTTGCTTTTGAAGCCCGTATGAAATAATTAATGGGGCAGTCCAACTCACCGCCGTTGAAGCGGGTAGGCCAACAACAGGGTATCCACGGGTAACAATGGTGAAGGTATCGCCAGAGTTGTTTCCGTCTGCGTTATTTGAAACAAGAACACGCTCGGTAACTAAATACACGTCGGCGCTACCAGAGGTAGTCGAGGCGGTGAAAGCGTATGAGTTTACGGTTAAAGAAACGCTTGACGAAGTTGCTGTTGCATTTGAGGAAAGTGTAATTCGGTTGCCAGAGACTGCGGTGATTGTGGTTGAACTAGGAATTCCAGAGCCAGTTATGGTAGAGCCAATAACTAGGTAGGGGGAGAGAGTTACCCAAAAGTTACCGCTTGCTGGCAAAGGAAAGCCGAGGGGGTCGCCAGAAGTTGGTGAACCAAAAACTTTAAAAGTTCCCGTTCCTGTTCCAGATAGTGCGCCTAGGTTTGACACGGTTGTGTAGCCAATGGCGCCAATTGGCAACGAGGTGATTGCTTGACCCGTTGAAAGCGGTTGACCCAAAGTTGAGTTAATAACGTTACGCTCAAGGAAGGCGTTGGGGAAGTTACTTGTCGTACCAGCGGTAATTGCCCAAGACGGAGTGCTTGTTATAGAGCCGTTTCCGTCGCTGAATAAATTGTCAGTGCTTTGAATAGCAATTTGGTTGGTTGCATTAGAGCCGTTGGCGTAAACAGAAACAATTGGCATTCCCGTGTGGTCTTGGTAAACCTGAAAGAAGTCATGCGCCCATTCGCTGAACCAAGAGGCACCACCAAAAGTCTTTCCAACTTTTACAAAAGCCCAGTAGCGGTTACCGCCAACCAAACCAATGTTTGGGTTTATTGCAATAGATGAACTGTTGTCATTCCCTTGCCAAATCCAGCCATTATTTTCAAGTGGTGTTGTATCTGGAGAAAAACCCGCCGTGTTATAAATAGCGTCGCTATAAATTTTAACTTCCCAAGAGGTTTGGGGTGAGTTTTCCAAATCGTCGTATACCCAATTGATGTAATACGTTTTTGGGTCTGTTGGGTCAGAAGGGTATTCAAAAGTGTCTGACGGCGAAAAGGTGATGTCAACCACCGCAGGTGCGGAAACAAATTCAATGTTTTGCCCGACTGTGCGAAAGATGTTTTTGCCCTGCTGTGCAACCTGCGTGACAATTTTTTGGCGCTGATTTGAAAGGCTGTCATGCGTCCACTCGTTACCACTTGGGTCGGTTGGGCGCTTGGCGCCATAGTGAACGGCGTAATCTGAATTCGGTGCGTCGGTAACCTGCTCGGCAGTTGTCTCTTTGCCCGTTACGCTGTCAATAATGGAAAACTGAGTAGACGCCTGTGCTGAACTCACTGTTGAACCTTTACTGCGAATTGAGTTTGGACGCTGTTAACACGAGCCTCTCTCCACGCCGTACCAGTGTACATCTCAAACCTATTTTTTGAGGGGTGATACATAACGTCGCCAATTTGAGGGTTGCTTGGGTACTGGTGGCTGGTGAAACTAACGCCAGCACTGTGGTTGTAAATTGTTGCTGGGGAGAAGGTAATCAAGTAAGAACCATTTGAGTTTAAAGAAGGCAACGAAAGCGGGTAAATAATCTCAGGGTTATTTTCTGGGTCAATTACACACTGATAAGGCGCAACCAATGAAATCGAGTAAGTGTTAAAGGGGATTGCGGTAGCGTGTGTCTCTTGTGCATAATTGGTAATTTGCAATGCAGTTGTTCCGTATGCGTAGATGTTTGTACCGCTGGCAATTGATACCAAGGAAGGGTTGCCTGACATGGTAACCGTGTACACGGAACCACTTAATTGAGCAACGCTTCCAATTGTTGTTTGATTATCAAAAGCGGAGAACAAAAGGTTTTGGGTTCCGCTAGTCAACGCATTAGTTGAAAGGGTCAGCGTTGTTGTAGCAATGTTTGTAATAGTGGTGTTCGGTGGGAAGTATGTACCAGTGGGGTCAATGACCGCCATTCCAATAGAAAGTCCAGTTGCGCTTGACACGGTGATTGTCGGGCTTCCCTGCGTAATTGCAATGTTGGCAAGGTCGGCGGAGATTAGGGACTGACCTGCCAATAAGGACGTATAGCCATTAGTGAGACCAGAAACATTAAGGTTGATTGACGTTGAGCCTGCTGATGTGGTGCCAGAACTGACTGCGTATGAGGTTCCCGCTTGGTTACCCAAAATCATCTGTGTAATAAACGAAGGCTCGTAAATTGCCGTACTGGGTGTACTCCATACAGAGTATCCAATGTCCAAAGATGAGTTAACTGTGGCATAACTGCCACTGTCAATGGTCAAAATGTTTGAGTTGACTGTTGTAGTTGCGTTAAAAGACGCTGGGGTGGTGTTTTCGTCGTAGGGGTAGTTAGGAGTGAACGATTTGACGGGGATTGATTGGGTTAACGCTGGCGTATCTTTTTCTACAACAACGGTCTGGGTTACGCCACCTTGCGAAAGAAGCAAAACTTGCCCTGCCGACAGGGGCTGGGTTAGACCGACGTAACAAATTGTTCCAACATTGGTGAACACACCATTTAAGCCAGTTGAGGCGGGGTACGAGTAGAGGCATTTGAAAGGTTGCACCGAAAGCGTTGTGGAACCCGGGGGCGTATCGGTTGTTGTCGTTACTTTTTGCTGATTAGTTCCACTAAATAACGTAATAACCGTTCCAGCGGGAATGTCAAACGGAACGGGCAACGTATTTAGTTTTGAAACTATGGTGTTGTAGGTTAAGCCACCAGTTCCAAAAGAAACGTAAGAGTTGGTTGTCGATACCGTCGTCACAACGGCATTGCCACTTGAGTTGACCAATGAAACCGTTGAGCCAGAAATGGAACCCACAAAAGTGTCTGGCGGAATACCAACACCATTTACAGCCATGCCGACAGAAATTTCCGTTGCCCTGTTAGCAAGAATTGTAATAGATGAACTGTTTGAGGTGAAAGTTGCGTCAGTAACAATTGGGCTTAAATAGAAATACGGAACATCAATTGCGGAGTAACTTCCGCTCGTGCTGTACTGCTGTAGGTGGATTGGCATGAGGTCGGAATAATTGTCATTTGTCGCACCAAAGATTTGCAAATTGACATTCCCAAAGGCGTCCGTTATTACGGAAATCACTTCGTAAGGGTCGTCTCCCATGACTATAAAGAAGGGAAAAGAACTTGGTAGCGTTCCGCTCAAGGCAACGGGAATTGTGGTGCTGTTCACTGGCAAGTTACCAATCAAGCGACCAAGTTCTGGGGGTCTAAAAGAGTTTGTCTGATAAACGCTTGGGTAAGAAGAGGGGAAATTTTGGTTATTGGTGATGTTTGCGATAGTCGCCCCAATGCCAACCGTGTCAGAAAGAGATGTATCAATTAGTGCTGAACCGTCGCCATTTGGAATGTACCAAGGCTCCGACATAGCAAGTTCAATAGTCGCATTAACTGCATTGGTTCCGCTGGGGTTTGACGCAATGAGTGAAGGGGTTGTGTACGTTGTTTGCTCGGCGTCAGCAAGGATAATGGCGCCAGAAGCGTGAGAATTGGAAAAACCCGTGCCAATGCGCAACGTAGTGTTTTGCCCGTTGTAAGTATTGGTAACGGTTGAGGTGCCGTCGCTAATTCCAATGTAAACAAGATACGGCAATGGTGAATACGTTACAGACGTAATTGTTGAATTGTTCGGAATGTTTGACCCTGAAATAGAAGCGCCGACGGTAAACGTAGTCACGTTGGTAAACAGAGTAACTACGGCAGAGGTGTTATTGCCAGAAATGGCACCGTTGTAAACGCCAATTGTCATGTTTGGAATAAAAACAGGCTCGCCCACAGCATGGTCAAAAGAAAAAGATGAGGTGTTTGCAAGGCTCCAAATTACGGGAACGTCAGGGTACTCGGAAAGTGAATTTGCAACAAGACCGTCAATACGGCTCCACGTTCCAGAAAGAACAACCGCTTCTTGCGTTGCTCCTTCGCCTACAATCACCACGTTTCCGCCAACCGTAAGGTCAAGAAAACCAACGTTGGTGTACGAAACGTCGGGGTTTGACGAGATGTCAAGCAATCCAGTCGTAACAGTCCACGAAGCAAATGTGCCACCACCAGAAACTGACGTAATGTTTACGGTCAATGAACCTGTTGAGGGGTTGTAGGAGGTGACCGTTCCCACCATTGACACGTTGCTGGTTCCGTAAATAGCAACTGTTTTGCCAATAGCAAAAGAAAGCCCAGTTCCAACAGTCAGTGTTTGGCTAGTTGGTAAAGCGGTGGCAAGCGGAACTGTGAAACTTGTAGTGCTACTTGTGGTGAAGGCACTAAGAGGAGGCGTGTTTACGGTTAGTGAAGTAGATGAACCAGCAAAAATTGAATTGCTAAGTGTGCTTCCGTAAATAGAGCCAATTGCAGTTGGTGTTTCCGTCTCTAAATCTCCCACAGTGGAGGAACCAAAATACCTGTTTCCTTCTTTGTAAGAAGCGACTACGGTGTTCACTGCGTGTGGGTAAACAAATGGTTGCGCTTTTGTAATAACCCCAGCCGTAATCGGTGAGGTAGAACTGATTGCAGAGTAAGGAGATACGCTGAACTCCCAGAAGTAAATTGCATTAACTGGCGAACCCGTTTTGTAAAGCCCGCTTGTTGGGGCGGAAACTACTCCTGTTGGCGAGACGTATGAAATTGCGTCGTCGTTTATTGCAGTGATTTTAAAAACTGAGTTTTGGTAAGTAAAGAACAAGTCCCCTGCGTTTTGGAAAGAGATGAGTTTTGTTGGGTCATCTACGTATAACGTATTTTGCCCACCAACGGATACAACTTGGTAAGTTCCAGAGCCAGCGCCCAAAGAAACGTTGGAAAGCGTCACGGTTCCGCCCGTTGAAGAAACAACAGCCGTGTAAAAGGTATAAGTTTGACTACTGCTGACCGCCGAAGCACTGTTTGACAAAGAAATGCCGTACAGGGGGTCTGAGTATTGGAAAGTAGTTATTCCTGACAGTGGCGTTACCGTAGATGAGGCAAGCGGAAGGGTGTAGTTTCCACTTGACCCAGTGGGCGCACCAGTGACTTGGAATGAAACCCCTGCCATTGAGCCAGCCGTTCCAGTAATTGTGTAAGGGTACGAAACGGGGAGACCTGAAAGGCTGGAGTTATTGATACCCGTTATTGAGTAAGTGTTTACGTTTGATTGCCAAGTTGCTGAGTATGTATAGGCGGTAAAAGCCAAGTGGGTAAACCCGCCAGCATAAACAGGGTAACCGCTGTGAATTGTTGGGCTACCAGCAGAGGTGTCAATGTAAAAAGATTGACCGTTGCTCATAGTTACTTCTGGGAACGAAGCACCAGCACCACCACCATAAGTTAAGGTGGCATTTCGGTTCATGGTAGCGGTGTAAGAGGAGTAACTGATTACGTAGGCTCCGACAAGACCCGTTGCACCGCCCACTCCGTCGTTAGTAATCTTGGCGTAACTTCCGTCGGGGTTGAGGTAAACGCTACGTGTTGCGTTGTTCGTTACCACGGTTGTAGTGACCGTGTAAGTTCCATTGGTGATTACAATTGGCGCAGTTCCAGTCGTTCCAGTCACCTGTGTGCCAGAAGGGATACCAGCACCAGTCACGTACATTCCCGTTTTGATGTTAGAACTAACGGTTGACGGTAGGTAAACGGCGCTCGCTCCGATTTTGGTTGACCCAGTTTGCGTAAAAGGCCCCAAGATAGATGTGCTTGAAACATCTTGAACAAAGACGCCAGCGGAAAGTAGGTTTGCGTTGACCGCATTGGTGATAGAGGTTGCACCAGAAGCAAGGTTTCCGCCAAATGTGCTGGAACCTACAGACGTAACCTGCGCAAGAGGGTTGCCTGCGTATGCGGTGATTTGCATTGGAGCGACCATAACGACGCCACGATAAAGGGGTGACGAGTAAAAGTATGGTGGCATGGCAAACGAGGCTTTGAAAACGTTTCCGCCAGAGGTGTTTATTTGTGTTGTAACTCCAGTTGTGTTGCTTCCAAAGATTGCAATGCTTTGAGGAGTGCCAGTAAACGTGTAAGAGGTTCCCCCACCAGATTGGCTAGATGAAATGGTGACGGTTCCGTTTTCATTAATTGCTGTTACGGTTGGCGTTCCAGTAACTCCAGTTGCACCGCTAATTGTGGAACCAAAGAATGGGTAAGCGGTCATGTAAGTATTTGGCGTAAAGGTAGTTCCAGATAAAGAACCAGTTGATGAACCGCTGATAGAGGTTGATGTCGAGTAAGTTCCTGCGGGCAGTGCGTTGGGGTTGGAAGAGTGGCTGTTTTGGTTAAGGTCTGTAATTGTTACAACATTGCTACCAGAAACGTATGAGGTGATTACAGCGCCTGCGTACCAGCCCATTGGCGCTGGCTGTACTGGGGCGCTGTTTGGCGTCACATTAATGACCGCAGTAATCTCTTGCCCTTGAGCAAAAATCGGCGTGTTAGAGTTTGAAAGAATTGCCGTGCTGGTGCTTGCAACTGCTGTTGTGCTTGTGTATGAGCCAACTAAAGAGCCATTAATTGGCACTGCACCAGAACCAGACCAAGTAGTTGCGACTTGGAAGGTTTCGCCAGTTCCAATTTTGAAAGTCATGCCTGCGTATACGCCAGTGGTACTAGAAAGAGAGACGGAAGTGGCTCCAGCACTCGCACTTGCCGAAAGAGTGGTGTTTACGGAGGCG
>Ga0214170_1000341_pt1 | contig 17473 bp, 19 predicted proteins | sample TroBogEpilimnion_2_FD_153008 | JGI IMG/M metagenome (GOLD analysis project Ga0214170, IMG submission 153008) | Freshwater microbial communities from Trout Bog Lake, WI - 27JUN2007 epilimnion | ecosystem: Environmental > Aquatic > Freshwater > Lake > Epilimnion/Euphotic zone | place: Trout Bog... | reverse complement strand
TGTCATTAACCGTCGGGCTATGAGCACCCTTGCTCGGCTTAACGGAGATAAAGTTCTTATCCGCGGTAACCACGACATCTTCCGTGATGATGAGTACAGACAGTACTTCCGTGAACTTCGTGCCTACCACGTTATGAACGGACTTATCTTGTCCCACATTCCTCTACACGAAGCAAGTCTTGGTAGGTTTGGTACGAATATTCACGGACACCTTCACGCTAACAGAGTTATGAAAGCAAGAGGAGTTGATGCTCGTACCGGAGAGACATTATACAGTGATGAAGTTGATACAAGATATCACTGTGTCTGTGTTGAACAAACTCCAGACTTCGCACCGATTCTCTTTGAAGATGTATTAAAGAGGATTACTGAAGAGGGCGGTATTGTTGGCTTCCGTAATGGAAACGGTCCCACAATGTAATAAGGCAACGGTGGCAGAGCGGCCCAATGCAACGGATTGCAAATCCGTAAGACCGGGGGTTCAAATCCCTCCCGTTGCTCCAAATATGCGACTGTGGTGAAATAGGTAGACACAAGAGACTTAAAATCTCTCGACGCAAGTCGTGCCAGTTCGATTCTGGCCAGTCGCACCAATTGGGAAATATAGCACAGCGGTAGTGCATCGCCTTCATACGGCGCAGGTCGGTAGTTCGAATCTACCTATTTCCACCAAGTTAGCCTGTTTAGCTCAGTGGTAGAGCATTGTGTTGATAACGCAAGGGTCCGTGGATCGTTCCCACGAACAGGCACCATGCGGGAGTCGTAAAATGGTATTACCTTAGCCTTCCAAGCTAAAGTCGAGGGTTCGATTCCCTTCTCCCGCTCCAAGATATACCTCGTTAGTTTAATGGTAGAACGCCATCCTTACACGGTGGCTGCGGTGGTTCGATTCCATCACGAGGTACCATTTCCGCCTTTAGCTCAACTGGATAGAGTTCTGGTCTTCGAAATCAGCGGTTGTAGGTTCGACTCCTACAGGGCGGGCCAAACAATGGTGACGTTAGTGTTAGCGGTCAGCACCACGGATTGTGATTCCGTTAGCATCGGTTCGAATCCGATACGTTACCCCAATACCCCTGTAGACAAACTGGTAAAGTCACCGCTTTAAGAGGGCGAGATTTGTAGGTTCGAATCCTACCAGGGGCACCAGTTATGGAAGTGTGGCAGAGTCCGGTTTATTGCACCTGTCTTGAAAACAGACGACTAGAAATGGTCCGTGAGTTCGAATCTCACCGCTTCCGCCATATAAATATCACTATGAATATCAATAAAAATGAGTGGTGGGCAACACCAGTCTGGGAAATCGATTCGGGGTTTGATGAATATTTTAACCTAGCATTGGCCGCAGAGCTAGCAGACATCAAACTTGAAAAAGGTTATGATAGATATGATATATGGGATTACAAAACTCCTAGATTATTAGAACTCAAGGAGTTTATGTTTGACGCACTAGATCAAACAGTACCCGAATACTTTGGAGAATACTATCCGTATAATCCTTGTTTTATAAACGGGTGGGCTAACATACAACACCCAGGCGCAGATCTGCCCTTACACGATCATGGTGGTACTGTATTAGTATCAACTTACTATGTAACCTGCGAAGAAAATTCTGGGGATTTATTAGTAGTAGATCCCAGAATGGGTGCCAATTGGGAATGGATTGCTGACAACGGATTCCAAGGAGTCAAATATCGAAGAATAACTCCCAAAGCTGGAAAATTCATTTTATTTCCGGGCTATGTTATGCATATGGTAGAAACAAACCGTAGCAACAGTACTCGTATCAGTATTGCTACAAACATACATAATGGTAGAATTGATAAGATACACACTAGGTAGATATTCTAGTATAAATAGTGTATTATAAGAGATAATTTATGACACTACCAAGTTCAGGACAGATATCATTTGGCGACATTGACAACGAAATTGGCGCGGCTAACCAATCGTTGAGTATGAGCTGGCTTGATACTGTTACAAAAACTTCCGTTGGTGGTAGTGTTGTTGCTTTAAATGATTTAAATGATCTATACGGATTGGCCTACTATCAAAATAACGTGTGGAACGCAAATTGTAATAATGATAATGCTTCCAGTCCTCCAAATTGTAACTGTGGCGATCATAATTGTAGTAATTGCGTAAATTGTAATGCTATTAATTGTGCCAATGGTGATAGCCAACCATATCTACAACCAAATTGTAACTGCTATCAAACCAATGGTTTAAATTGTACATTTAATTGTACTACTAATAGCACCACTGTTAATTGTAATTGTAACTGTACTTTCTGTGCCTGCGCTTGCTGGTAAAAATCTAAGGGTTCTATGAAATTTGAAATATATGCGGAACGTAACGCTAAAGATACTGCTGTCTTTTATTACGACAATCAAACAAATGTATTAACTAATCAACAAGGCGAAGAATTCAAATTTCCTGAAATGCCTACGTTTGCTGAACAGCCAACCAAGCCTTTTAGCAAAGAAGATCCTTTGCGTAAAAGCCGAGATGTTAATATGATTAAAATACAACTTGGTTTAAGTTGTAATTACAGTTGCGATTACTGTAGTCAAAAGTTTGTCGAACGTCCTCCTGAAACTAGTAAGAAAGATATTGACGCCTTTATGGCCAAGTTGGATGTGCTCAACATCACAGAAGAACGTGGATTACGTGTAGAGTTTTGGGGCGGTGAGCCGTTTGTATATTGGAAAACTCTTAAACCTCTAGCCGAAGCATTTGCTGAAAGATACAGTCATTGGAAAAAGCGTCCACAGTTTAGTGTAGTTACCAATGGCAGTTTGCTTACACGTGAAATCTGTAGCTGGTTATACTATATGGGATTTGGTGTAGGTATCAGCCACGATGGTCCTGGACAGGCAGTACGTGGTCCGGATCCTTTTGAAGATCCAGAACGTAAAAAAGTCATATTAGAATTTTACAAAATCATGGCGCCGCAGAATCGCATTAGTTTTAATGCTATGATGAATCGTAACAATACTAGCCGTCGCGCAATTAAAGAATATTTTGTAGAGCTCACTGGAGATCCTAATGTTAAGATCGGCGAAGGTGGATTCATTGATGCGTATGATCAAGACGGTGCTAACAGTAGTTTAAATACCTTAGACGAACATTTTGCCTATCGTCGACAAGCATTTAATGATTTGTATACCACAGGTAAGAATTTACATTTTGATACGGTTTATACTAAACTAGATGCTTTTATTAGTAGCTTACTAGCACATCGTCCAGCCGAACTAGTTGGACAAAAATGCGGTATGGAAGAACCTGGCACAGTTGCATTAGACTTAAAAGGTAATATTGTTACCTGTCAGAATGTCAGCGTAATGGAAACCAGCAAGAACGGCGAAGCTCATTTGGGTGGTAACTTAGACGACTACGACAACGTAGCACTCAAAGGAGTTACACATTGGAAATCTCGTACAAATAAAGTAAATTGTGCTGACTGCCCTGTTCTTCATTTGTGTAAGGGTAGTTGTATGTACCTAGATGGTGAGTTTTGGGATATCACCTGTAACAATGCCTACTCTGATAATATTCCTTTGTTTGCTATGGTTCTGAATGTAGTTACCAATGGATATATTCCTGTTACTATCAAAGCCGAAGGCTTACCATTGGAGCGACAAGATATCTGGGGTACAGTATACAAACACGAAGAAACTACAAAGAAAAAAATTATCCCAATTAAAGTAATATCAGAAAAGATAGGTACACTGGATGATATCGAAGTGTACGGTAAATCAAGGGTTGAACTATGACAAACATTAATACACCAGAAATACAGGCACTAGTTGATTACTTAAAATCTCATGTTGCTATTATAACAGACATTGATGTAGCGGCAGTAACTGATCCAGAATGGCTAGCCCACGCAAATTGTGATCGAGCTATTACTTTAAACGTCCATATGACATTCCAAAGCCCAACACAACCTGGAAGTATTTTCTTTGGAGTCCCGGCCGCATTGTACGATGATCCTGCTATGTATCCGTTAGTTTTACAAAACTTATATAACTTAATGAATGCCAAGCCTGGCACTATGAACTACGAAGATTTACGTAACTAACAATGAACCTACAACCTTTATTTGCGACACCGCTATGGTCTACTACCTATGACGATGCCGATGAACTCAATCAAAAATTATTAATCGAAGGTGAATCATATGATTTTATGCAAGATTATTTTGATTTGCCCGGCGAAGGCATAGCCGAACTTAAAGAACGTATTACCAATGAACTAACTAGTATGGTCAATGAATTAGCATGGCCTATTAGTAGTTTAACTTTTAGCGGTCGGCAAAATCCCATAGCCCCGGGCAACAATGACACACCACATCATCATCCAGATCACGAATTAGTCGGTGTGTACTATGTAAAAGTACCTTCAGTCAGTGGAGACATACTACTACACGATCCGCGTGGTAGTGTTCCTAAGTTTTGGGAAGATCCAAACGCAGTAACAGAGTCAGAGTACCGTTCAGCAAGACCCTATCATCGCATAGAACCTGTACCAGGAATGTTATTATTTTTTCCTGGATATCTAATACACAGCGTAGAATTTAATCGTAGCAATGATCTACGTGTCAGTATAATTCTTAGCATAAACATAGACTAAAATGAAATCGATCACAGTAGTGGGTGGCGGTACCGCAGGGTGGCTTACCGCACTATACTCTCTACAGTTATTCCCCAATAGCAAAGTAACGGTTATCGCCAGTAGCGAAATTGGAGTACTAGGTGCTGGCGAAGGAACTACTCCGGCATTTAACGAGTTTGTAGAAAATCTAGGCATCGATGTCAATGACATTATTAAAAAAGCCGCTGGTACAGTTAAAAGCGGTATTAGATTTACCAACTGGAATGGTCCGGATACTGGTTACTATCATCCGTTTTGGGAAGGCCGTACAGCTCTACACTTTGATGCTAATTTATTAGCTAAATTTTTACAGGACATTGCCATTGGTAGAGGCATACAACTAATTGATGATGTAATCGTCGGTGTTGATACCCGCAGTCTAACTCTACAGTCTGGTCAGATACACTCATATGATTTTATATTTGACTGTTCGGGCTTCCGTCGTTTAATTATAGGGCAACACTATAACAGTACCTGGAATTCTTATAGTCGGTCATTGCCAGCCAAACGTGCTATGCCTTTCTTTATCCCACACAATGGCAACATACCTGAATATACTGAAAGTATAGCAATGAAGTATGGATGGGTATGGCGAATACCTGTACAAGGACGCTATGGTTGTGGTTATGTATTTGACAGCGATTACATCACCGACGCACAGGCCCTGGCAGAAATACAAGAAAGTTTTGGTCCAGTAACTAGTCCACGTACATTTAACTTTGCGGCTGGAAGTTACAGCCAAACTTGGATCAACAATGCAGTTGCCATTGGCCTAAGTGCTGGATTTACTGAACCATTAGAAGCTACTAGTATATGGACTGCTATTACTTCGCTACAACATTTTAAAGATAAAATAGATGGCATAGACAGACCTGAGATTAAAGAACTCTACAATCGTGATATAGAAAAACTAAATCAAGATTTCATGACATTTATACACTTTCATTATTTGTCACAGCGCAACGACAGTGAGTTTTGGCAAGAATTTGCTACAAAGAATACTACACCAGACTTTATACAACGTATGGGGCGCCGCGCTCCTACACAACAAGAGTTAGATTATCTTTATCAGGTTGAAAATCCTGGCGAACTATACAAAATTAAAACATACCCAGTCAACAGTTGGTTAGCAGTTGGCAACGGCATAGGATACTTTAATGGCTAACTGTATTATATTAGCCGGAGGAACCTGGGTACCTGACTACACTAGTAAAATACAACGTGGGCTCGGTCCATATCGTATTGCTACAGCACTAGAAACAGCTGGATATACTGTACAGGTTATAGATTTTGTTATACATTTAACCACAGAAGAAATTATACAGGCCATCAGTAAGCATCTAGGTCCCGATACACTATGGGTAGGATTTAGTAGCACATTCTTTTGGAATACCAATCAGGTCAATCCCGAGCAGTCTTGGTTAGATAGAATGTACTGGACAGACTACAGTAATGTAAAGCCTATTATTGATTATATAAAACAAACAAGCTCAGCTCGGTTAGTCTATGGAGGCGCCAAAACACCTTTTCTAGTAGGCACAGACAAAAATATTGATCATTATGTGGTTGGCTATGCTGATACAGCCATAGTTGAACTTACTCAATCTATAGAACGCAAGCAACCAGCAGAACTGGTAATAGACAGCACCGTATACCCAGCACCTAAAATGGACAGTTTAACTACTTGCTGGCATACAATATTACCTGGCGAAGGGTTGCCAATTGAACTAGCACGTGGTTGTATTTTTAAATGTAAATTTTGTAGTTATCCTTTGCTAGGAAAAAAGAAAGGAACCTATCTAATAGACACCAACTTGGTTAGAGATCAATTATTGGCCAACTACGAGCAACACGGAACAACTCGTTATTACATTACCGATGATACTTTTAACGATGACAATGACAAAATAGAAGCATTGCATCGTGTGTTTACTGATTTACCTTTTAAAATTCAATTTAGTTGTTATCTAAGATTAGACCTACTACATAAACATCCGCATCAGGCTGACCTGTTATCGGATATGGGACTGATAGGTACATACTTTGGTATTGAAAGTCTACTGCCAGAGAGTGCTAGAGCAATAGGCAAAGGCCTACACCCTAACAAAGTTAAGGATAGACTGTATTGGCTACAAGAACGTTGGCATCAACAGGTTAATGTTGCCGCAGGATTTATACTAGGACTACCATACGATACAACCGAGTACTTTGATAGTTTAATCAACTGGTGTATGGAAGCTGATAATCCATTACAACATATATCATTTTATGCGTTGATGTTTTATAACAAACAGATTAACGATGATGCCAGAGAAGATAGGCTACGTCCTTATTATTCTGAGTTTACCTTACACCCAGAAATATACGGATATGAATTTGACAAAGACAGCATAATGAGCTGGAGCTTACCCAGTCAACATTTGAGTTATGATAAGTGTTTGTCTATTGCGGACTACTACAACGGCCTGGTTGCGGATCGCAACAAAATTAGCGATTTCCAGCTGATATCGCACTTAAATATAGGTATACCGTTGGCAGATATGTACGAATTAACACAGCAAGAGATTAACCGCCGTTACGACATTAACCAACTAAATCAACAGCGTTTAATTGACTATAAACAACTATTATGATTGTTGAAGAAATTTTTGGATCGCCAGTAATTACAGTACAATGCCCGGACAGCATTTACCATAATCCCGAGCTGACCAAAAGTGTAGAGCAGATATTGAATTTGCCCACTGTAAAAAATCGTTGGAGATCAGACACCGGGGACAGTCACAAAGGATCGGGGCTGACTACTGTAGGGCAACCATACATTGACCTGGCGTACTTGCCGGGTGCCAAACAGCTAACTGATTGGATTTCTGAACAGCTACTATTAGTTAAGCCCATAATGGCTCCCGGTAAAACAGGTTCCCACATACACTACAAACGCAGTTGGACTAATAGACTATATCGTGGTAGTCAAGGTATGTGCCACAATCATACCAGAGCTGATACTTATATACAAGAACGTGGTGATTATAATGAAGAAAATTTTTGTCCCGACGCTGTAGCAATTTTTTACGTTGATGTACCGGAGGGTAGCAGTCAGTTGGTATTGATCAACAACGGCATTCCAGACTTACCGCATACAGCATTTACAGAAAAACATTTTATGACACACACCGCTGGACAATTAGTTATACACAGTCCACAGGTATGGCACGCGGTTACTGAACATCAAAGTGATAGTCCTCGTAATGTCTACGTGTTTGATGCTGATTATGTTAACTAATTATTTTAATTCCGCCGTTGTTGCGTAAACTGTCAACAAATAGTAAGTTAATGTCGCAGTAATTATCCTGTATAAAGTTAGTAACGGCGTCTTTGTCTTGTGTAAGTGCGTGTAACATAAAATCACCACCTACAATTTCTATTGCGTAGTTTACAATGCCGGTAGAGTTTTCAAACGCCTGTTTAAAATCTCGTACACTGATTAAATTACCATTGTAGCGTATTAAGTTATATCGGCGTCCAAAGAACTGTAATTGATTGTTGGTATAACTTCCTCGATCGCTAGTAGTATACACTATGCCATCTGGTCTAGTAATGACTATAGAGTCTTGATTGTTTGTATGACAATGGTAGGCTACATTAACCCAGTCAAATGGTTTTGCCAGGTCCTCTGCGGTATGTATGTCCTTAATAGCCAATGGTGGCAAACATTCAGTTAATCCATAGGTATCATACAAATGATCATAGCTACAAGACTGTTGTATATAGTCTAACAGAGTTGATTTAAATACATCTCCGCCGGTAGTGATCATTCTAAAATGTCGTTGCGGTAACGGAAATAAATCTTTCATAGTATAGAAATACTGTATGTGTGTCGCTTGAACTGATTCTTCTGCCCAGGTATTAGTTCCAGCAATACTTAAGGTTGTTGCACTAAACACCGCAGGTAAAATAGCAGTAGTGTGTACACCTTGATGACTCATTCCGTGTAAAAATACACAGTAATCTGTAGATTCAAAGAAATATTCTTGTGCTCGCTGTATACTAATTGCTTCTACATAAGCACTTAGACTTTCCAATTTGGGTCTATCGGTTGTGCCTGATGTATAAGCTGATACTGTTTGTTCTTGTGTAAAATTTATAACAAGATCATCGCACATTGGCCAACGACCACTGGCCCAGGCGTGTTCCCAACTGTCGGTTCGGATATAATATTTTGGAATATTAACAAAATGTTGATCGTCTCTAGTGTCGCCAGCAACAAATATAGTGCTTAGATTTAGTTCTCGAAAGGTATTGCCATTGAGTTGATTGCCTAAGTTGCCTAAATGATGATAATCACGCCCACTACGGTATAAGGCCAGCAATAAAGCGATACAGCTAAAACTAAGACCAGAGTAGGCGATGCCAATTGGAGCAGGATCTTCTATTAAACTTATTTGATGCCGCCAGTAGCTAACAGCCTGCGCTAAATCCTGGCGAGTGTAACTGACACGATTGTACTTAATAATTAAGTTAGGGCTGACGTTGAGACTGATCATACCGTTCCTGAGATTGGTCAAGCAATTCTTTTACTTTACGTTCGCTATAAGTGGCAAATACGCAAGGTAGTACAGCGTGTATGATACTGGCAATGCCGGCAATAATCAAAACGGTGCCAGCATACACAGCAAAACAAAAATGTCCTGTATAGGTATAGTTGCGATCTTTAAGGTGTTTGAACATTAATAAATTACCAACTTTCTGTCAATACAATGTATGATTTTAGTCTGGTCTTGTCGGGCCCGATTCCATACTGCGCCAGCATCCAAAGGGCTGTTAACTTCTATGTCGCTGTCTCCAAGGTAATAAAACGTACTTAAAAACGTTTTCATATCATATGGCTGTCTGTTGCGACTAGAAATATACTTTTGGTCTAAATTGTTTAGTACATAATCAATGCCGGCTTGCCAGGTAGTGTATAATCTAGTATCTTTAAAATTTGTAAAAAACCAGGTGTCCATTTCACATTGAAAATTTAATAAGGGTTTAGCTACTTGGAACGTATTGATATCGTAGTCAGGATAAATTATGCCACGTACTAACTGTTCATACATTTGTCGATTGCGTATATTGTCATTGGGCCAACGTACAGCGTTTTGAAATTTGTTGTTGGCCGGCTGACTAAACCATTGTTTGACTACGTGTGCCTGTTTACATACTAGCTCAGGGAAATCTGGAGTCCAGTAAAACAACTCATTAGTGATATTGGTGTAGTCGCCTACATCATTGTTGTTATGACAGGCCAGTTGATCAATAAAGTACAACCAAAATTTGCCGTCTTTTAAACAAATTTTAGGTTTGTCTACTCCGTATATAACACCCACTTTTGTATAACGTTCAGCCTGTTCTCTATGATCGGCTAATGCTATTGTAGCGTGTTTGTATCCGTGGCCTGGCTGTAGATAATTTCTAGTTTTAAATATCCAAGATTCGTCCCGGCTGTCTGAGTCGGCTATCATGGCATCTGTGTAGTCATACACGGTAATTTTAATGTTTGGGTAATGAGTACTAATCCAGTTTAGTAAAGGGCGTGCCGCATATTCCCACTCGCTGAGTGTGTTTTCGCTGCCAGTGTTCCAAGGATCTGCGCTAACATCCTTTTCGCCACGCTTAGGATAACGAAATACTACTTCGTCAATTGGAATATTGTTTAACACAAAACTGTATAGTACTGTAGTACTGTCGGAACCGCCGCTGAGTTCAAGACGCAGGTAATCATATGTATCACGTAGTTGTTGTGCTCGCATACGATATAGTTCACGTAATTCAACTTTAGGCTCTTCGTGCCAGTTAAATTTTAAAAATGCTTCGTCGTTGAATCGCCATCTAACTGGATCGTTATTTAACTGGTGTGTATTAGCAGGTCCGCAACTGGCCGCAATTAAGGCCTGAACTTTATTGTAGTAAACGTGTTTGCCGAGTTGATAATATCCGAGTTTTTGGTTTGGCTCAAATTTAATACCACCTGCAGAGGTGTGTTCAATTTTAATTGACATAGTTGATTATAACAGATAAGTAAGTGTTGACGCAAGTATTTATTCAGCGTATAATACACTGATAGAATTGTCCGGCACAGGATCCGCAAGGACTGCAAAGTAGTATAGCTAGGATTTACTAGTGAACTGGAAAGGAACAGCCAGCTACGGACATCCGGGAGGACAACTCCCAACTAATTCAAGGAATGGATATGAACCAGAAAGACACGCTAGACAAAGCCTACGGTAGTATCCCGAAAGAAGTTGGATTCAGTATAGAACTGTTTGAATTCATTCCATTCCGTCGTCCTGTACGCTATTTTTGGCTTACCAGGATTGTAAGAAAGTTTTTTAGATAATCTACCGCGGAGTATAGAAACGGTATCTTACCAGTCTCATAAGCTGGTGTTGGGGGTTCGATTCCCTCCTCCGCAACCAAACAATGCTATATCTAGTTACCCACCCACTTAAACGTCCAGCAGAAAAACAATTAGATTTACTATTAGGTACGCTGGACTTATTTGGCGTTGACTATCAGCAGGTGCCTATAGATCAAATACCCGCAGGAAGCACAGTTATTACTGATTGTTTTATAATGGAAACCCCGTCGGGTGATCCCGGGCACGACATAGCACAGCAGATTATCGATGCCTGTACTGGTAGAGATTGTAAACTAGTGTTTTACTACCCTAGCGAAAGTTATGCTACACTATCAGCTAGTTTTACGCCTACCGCACATTTATGTCTAGAGCGTAGTATTGAAGCACATTTGATCAAATGCGGTGATTGGGACATTATAGGATTTACTAATCATAATTTGCCTGAATTTTTTGCCTGGGTTATCAGTAGTGATTTTAATCTAGCCAGGTTAGCCTACACACAGCAGGCAATAGATCACAATCCCAAGACACATCATTTTTTGTTTTTAAACGGGGAACGTCGCCAAGACCGAGAATACTTTTTTAATCTCTACAAAGATGCTGGCCTACTAGAGTCTAGTATATGGAGTTATAGATCAGGTAAAAGCAGTGAAGGCTTTGGCCCCAATGAAGATTGGCCGGATCCTTTTGTACACCCTGACTTCCGTTTCTATGCTTATTATCCTAGTCATTTTTATCGTACTAAGATTAGCATCATCAGCGAAACTACACAGATGGAGTTCTTTCCTACAGAAAAAACTTATAAGAGCCTAATGCTTGGACACCCATTTGTATTATACGGTGGTAGAGGCAGTTTAGGTAAGCTACAACAACTGGGATTTCGCACATTCGGCCCGTGGATTGATGAAAGCTATGATTTAGCTGACTATCCCTTGGAACGTGCTGATCGTACTATTCCATTACTTGATCAAATTCCCGAAGATATCATTGAGCTAACACAAGAAGTACGTGATCACAATCGACGACAATTTCACGTTGTAGCCCAAAGCATTTATCCTAAATTATTGAATATATTGCAAGATATTGATCGTAGTGTTATAATCAATGAAAGTTTTACAGTTAATACTAGCATATTAAACAAGTATTTTTTGAATTAAAACGGAGAGCTGGCCGAGTGGTCGAAGGCACTTCCCTGCTAAGGAAGCATACGGGCTTAAACCTGTATCGAGGGTTCGAATCCCTCGCTCTCCGCCAAGTTTGTGATAAATAAATACAATAAACACAAATCCCAGGAGTTTTCCATGAATCAAACAAAAACAATACGTTGGGTATTATACCACGAACCGATTGATCTTTTTATTCGCACAGCAGAAGCATTCAGCAAAGAAATCAATCGTTTAACTGATGGTCGCATCAACGTAGAAATTTACAGCACCAACGAATTTGCTGAAAAATTTAAAAAAGGTGTAAACGTAGAGCCAATGGTTTGGATGCAGGCTGGCGATTGCGAAATGAGCCAGGTTCAAATTGGCGAAATTGCTAACTGGCATAGCCCAGATTTTTGGGCATTAGAACTACCATTTTTATTCCGCGATCATGATCACGCTACTCGAGCACTAGAAGGCCCAATTGGGCAAAGTATGTTAAAGAATTTAGAAAATACCAGCCCAGCACGTGGATTGGCATTTACTTACTCAGGTGGATATCGTTGTCTAGCAGTCGACCGTGAAATTAATACAGCAGAAGGTCTTAAAGGACTAACAGTTATTACTCAAAAAAATCCAATTACAATCGAGACAGCTGAAGCATTTGGTCTAGTTCCGGTGCCGGTTAATGTTAAAGATCATCTTAACAAAGATAGAAATAAACACACAAACTTCAACGGTAATAACGCAGTTGAAACAACATTACCGCGCTACGAAGCAGAAGCAAAAACCGAAGCTCATCGTTACATAGCCGATACACGTCACAATATGTATTTGACAAGTATTATCATTGCTAAAGAATTTTGGAATGACTTATCTGCTGAAGATCAAGAATTTATTCAACAGGCCGCACTACACAGCAGTCGTTTAGAGCGTCAATGGTCAGTGGCTGATGCTAATAAAATTTCTGACAGCAAAGAAGAACAAGATAAGTTGGGTGTTACATACAACAATTTTAGCAAAGAAGAAACTGCTAAATTAAAACAAGCAACAGCACATTTGTATGAAAAATACTCACAATTTTTTACTCCAGATCTAGTAGATGGAATTATTAAATCCTAATATCGTTTTTTCAAAATACACAGACAATAAATTAATTGATATAACAGCTCAGGATTTGTTTAGTAATAGACGAATCCTGATTTGCTCTGTGGTCCGCCCTCGCGAAAATCTAGATCAAAAATATGCTGATTACATTCAAAGTTTGATTCCGTTTTATAAACAACACGGAGTCGATGATGTGTATCTTATTAATTCGTCGGCTGGTAAATTTGGCCTGGTTAGATTAGAAAAAAATCATCCACAGATTACCAGCCTGTACGATAATAATGCTGACTTTGTTCGAGCATTAGCTACACAGTTGAATAAAAAACCCACAGTTGACACTTTGTCCAAATACTGGAGTTATCAGGTTTTAGTTAATAATGGTAAAGTTGAGCAGTTTTACGAACAACCAACTGAAAATTATATCAAACATATTATTGATGCCGGATATAAAATTGATCTGGGCAACCATAAGTTTTTTGCTCTAGAAGGAGATCGGGCATTACATCGCCCTTCGTTGCGGGTAGAAGAACAGCAGTTTGAGCACATAAACATAGAACAAAAACACCTAATCACCGGAGCCATTATGTATTTTAATTTATGGCCAAATAACTTGTTGTATAACTATCTAAAGAGTGTATAATTAACATTGTATTAATAAGTTTGGACAGACGGTGTGGCGACCATCTGATACTTGTGGTAGTGTGAGTATTGGCAGGCAGTTGAGCCCCGTGGCATGGAAATGTAATATCGGGTACTCCCGAGGGTATAAGTAATTTTAGAGCCAAGAAAACGTTGCTAGATTCCATGAAAAACACCCGTGAGGGTTAGCCTTTCGTTGCCGGGTCGCACCCAGCAGGCATTGTGGTCCACAGTCGAAAAGCAGATTTTAGTCTGTCCAAACTTATTAAACGGGGTAGCCCTTGATAAATAATAACATATACTTGGAGTTTCCCAAATGAGTCAAACAAGAAAAATCCGTTGGTTAATCGCACATGAGCCCGTAGATCTGTTCCTACGCACAGCCGAAGCATTTCAACAAAAAATCGCCGAATTAACTAACAACGCTTTTGAAGTAGAAATCTTCACAGCCAGCGAATACAAGACAAAATTTAATAGTTACGATAAAAAAGCCGGCCCAATGGTTGAATTGGACGAAGGCAACATCGAAATGAGCCAAATGCATATTACTGAACTAGCAGTATGGCATAACCCAGATTTTTACGCATTAGAAATGCCGTTTATTTTCCGTGATCATGATCACGCTCAACGTGTACTAGAAGGTCAAATTGGCCGTACAATGTTGGATAATTTAGAACACGAAAGTCCAGCTAAAGGTCTAGCATTTACTTACTCGGGTGGCTTCCGTTGTGTTGCCAGCGAAGATGAAGTTACCAGCATTGACCAGTTTAAAGGCGCCAAGTTTGCTACAGCGGTTAATCCAGTTACTATTGATACCATTGAAGCATTAGGTGCAATTCCTGATGTATTCAGTATCAAAGACTTTGCCAAAAAATTAACTGAAGAAGGTAATGATGCCCAGGCATTAGAAACTACTATTCCTCGTTACCTAGCACAATTTAAAACATCAAACAAGAAATTCTTGTTGAATACCAAACACAGTTTATTCTTAACTACAATTATTGTTGGTAAGAAGTTCTGGAACGAACTAGATGAAACAACACAGGCCAAGTTCCGTGAAGCCTGTTTGTATGCTAGTCGTTTAGAACGTCAATGGTCAGTTGAAGAAGCAGATGAATTTGCTGATAAATTAGATCACAGCGATATTGGTGTTACATACGCAGAATTAAGCGATGCTGAAACTACTAAGTTTAAAGAACTTGTTCAACCACTATATGACAAATACCGTGATTTCTTTTATCCCGGTTTAGTTGATGGAATCATTCAAAGCTAATTTACTCCCTGTTAGTTTTAAAACCACAATCAACAACCGAGAGGCAACTCTCGGTTTTGTTGACGTCTTTGCGAATAGACGTATAGTAATTTACAGTCTACCGACGTTACTGACTAAATTTGCCTGGGATCAATTACGTGCCTATGAAGAAGCTAATCAACAGATTTTAAATTCTGGAGTCGATCAAATTTATTGTATAAACAGTAACGCTGAAAGTCGTATGCTGGCATATTACGCATCTAAGTTCAGCCAAACAGTAGTAGCATTACCTGATTTAAACACTACAGTATTACAGGCCATACAACAAGAATTTAGCATCGATAAAGAATTAAAAGACCTAGCAAGGCTATGGCAATACATTATTATCGTCAACGATGGCGTCCCAGAAAAGTTGTTTAGTAATCCACTTAAAAAGAATATGCCATTAAGAATTGCCAAAAGCCGTCTGTATCAATATCATAATCTAGGGCCAGATGTGGTATTAAAATATTTGACCACACAAGAAAAAATAAGTACAATATAGTTTTAATGCCCCTTTAGTTAAATGGTATAACGATTGATTTGTAATCATTAATTGGCAGTTCGATTCTGTCAAGGGGCACCACTAATAGAGGATATATGGAAGAAAAGAAAAGTAAGAATCCTTTTATTGCCGCCGCAATGGCCGCAAAAGCCGCGGCAGGTAATCCCAAAGTGCCCGGAGCCAAAACAACCGCAGTCCAAAATGCCAAATTCGGCGGCCAAGTTCAAACCAATAAACCAGCTAAACGTAGCGCCGGTCGCGGAAGATAACCAAAAACATTGACCACTAATACGAATTGTGTTATACTGACTACAGTTTAACACTAACCGGAGTTGTCATGTTTGAATCACTAGAAATCCGCAGAGCGGCAAATGGTTTTATTTTGGTAGTCAATACCGAAGAAGAAGCCCGAGAGTATGTATACGATACCGAACGTAAATTAGTTCGTGTTGTTAAGCAATACTTAGGCGAACGAGTAACAGCACAAGAAGCTGAATAATTACCAAACGAAGTTTTTAGCATAGTAGTCTACTATGTTTTTTAATTCAGTATCAAATACGGCCTTAGGTTCCCAACCTAGGGCTTTTATTTTGCTGTCATCAATTGCGTAACGCACATCCTGACCTTGACGCTTGATATTTACATCAAGATGCTCATCATACAATCCCTTACACCCACCCAGGTAGTACATATCAATAATTTTTTTGGCAATAACAATATTTTGTTCTTCGTAGTTGCCTGAGATATTAAAGATATCGTTTTGTACACCAGCTTCGATTAATGTAATAATAGCTTCGGCTGTATCGCTGGCGTGTAGCCAGGTGCGGCTTGGCAGGCCAGCATCGTGTAAAGGAATAGGTTTACCTAGACTCAAATACTTAATCGAGTGCGGTATAAACTTTTCTGTATATTGTCCGATACCATAGTTATTAGTAGGACGTACAATTACATAAGGTACATCAAATGTACGTGCCCAGGCCAGGATCAATTGATCAGCGGCAGCCTTGGTGGCTGAATAGGGGTTACTTGGCTTGAGCAGGTCTGTTTCTTTATGAAAACCGCTGACAATATCGCCATATACTTCGTCTGTGCTAAAGTGTAGCAGAGTTGGTTTGATCTTACTATTTTTAATAAGTTCTAATAAACGCCAAACTCCGTTGATATTACTTTTTAGGAATACTTCGCTAGAAGCAATACTATTATCTACGTGTGTTTCTGCGGCTGTATTAATAACATAGTCACATTCGTATAAACGTTCAATGTCATTGATGTCAGTTTCTTCATAGGCAAAGTTTGAGTAATCAAAAAATTCGGTTAGCAGTTCTTCGTTTGATGCGTAGGTTATTTTATCAATGCCACGAACAAACCAGCCCTTTTCCAAACAGGCACGAGTAACGTGACTACCAATTAATCCCAAACAACCTGTTACATATACTACACGCTTCATATAGCTCTCCGCAAATTCATATAGCTGGGCTTGCCGTTGTTGATCCACTCGCTAAAATTTTTATTTAATTCTTCTAAACTGCCAGGCTTGAATACACGAATGTTTGGCAAAGCACGTAAAACCTTTTCGTCATCGTGTGCCCAGTGTGTAATACCATCATGGCTATAATCCTTGTCACGCCCGCTACCCAGTAATTTAACTGGAATACGTTCGTAGTCAACATAGTTGCGTAGAAACTCAAACGGGCGATATAGTAGGAAACTACTCATACTATAGCATACTGGTA
>Ga0214170_1000340_pt1 | contig 17479 bp, 19 predicted proteins | sample TroBogEpilimnion_2_FD_153008 | JGI IMG/M metagenome (GOLD analysis project Ga0214170, IMG submission 153008) | Freshwater microbial communities from Trout Bog Lake, WI - 27JUN2007 epilimnion | ecosystem: Environmental > Aquatic > Freshwater > Lake > Epilimnion/Euphotic zone | place: Trout Bog... | reverse complement strand
GGACGGACGAACCTCTTGTGTGTCGGTTGTTCCGCCAGGAGCACGGCCGATTTGCAACGTTCGGAAGGGATAACCGCTGAAAGCATCTAAGCGGGAAGCCCGCTTCAAGATAAGGTTTCTCACTGATTTATCAGGTAAGGCCCCCAGGAGACCACTGGGTTGATAGGCCGGAAGTGGAAGTCCAGCGATGGATGTAGCTGACCGGTACTAATAGGCCGAGGATTTAACTACAACAATAATTTTTGTTCGCGTTCACTGTGTGGTTCCCGAGTTACGGTCGGGGACAACTACATATTTACTTATCGTAGTGTCTAGCCAACTCGAAAGAGTTTCGGCGGCCATAGCGAGAGGGAAACGCCCGGTCCCATTTCGAACCCGGAAGCTAAGCCTCTCTGCGTCGATGGTACTGCAAGGGGGACCTTGTGGGAGAGTAGATCGCCGCCGGACATCATTTATAAAGAGCACTTGCTCCTCATCTTCGGATGGGTTGAGCAAGTGCTCTTTTTTTTTGTGCACACACAATCTCTCTCCACAGATTCTTACCTTTCGCTCATCTCATTTCTTGGTGATCGCTTACCGTCTGAGAAGTAGGTCAGCGTAAGTCCAGCGAGAGGAATTGAGAGGAAGAGCTATGGGAAGAGCGAGTACAAAATCTTTAAAGGAAGCAGCAATAAGCGAGGAGGAGGATCTTCTTCGCTACACGGCAAGTAATGAAGTACTTCTGGTTGGTCGTGTAAATGCTGCTGCAAAGAGCAAAGAGTTGCCCAGCGGAGATCGCGTTGTTGAATTTCGATTGATTGTAGATCGGGCTGCTTCTCGAGGTAAGAAGCGCGAGGTCGACACCTTAGATATTGCGGCATGGAGCGCATCGGCGAGAAAGAGCGCTCTCGCGATCAAGCCCGATCAGTGGGTCGAGGTGAGGGGAGCGGTCCGCCGCCGCTTCTGGCAGGCTCCGCATGGCCTTGCGAGCAGGTGGCAGGTAGAGGCGATCACAATAACGCGGCTCTAGTCGGTTCTAGCGTGATGTCGGTGTCTAGCGCGCATGGATCAATACTTTTTGGGTACGGTTCGACTATGGCTAATGAGTTTAACGGTGCAGATGAAGAGAACCTCCAAGGGATGAGTGAAGGTAGTCAATCCTCGTCAATTGAGGCGATCAGGGATCGCATTTCCAGTGTTCAGGATCGAGACCTCAGCGAGCATGTTGCTGAGTACGATGGTATTCACGCACAGCTCGAGCGCGCTCTCACACAGATCGATGGGCTCTAACTAGAGATATGAAGACAAGACTTGATGCAGAACTCGTGAGAAGGGGTCTAGCTCGCTCGAGAGAGCAAGCTGCCGATCTCATTGAGTCTCGCTCAGTCTTAGTTATCGGAATTCCGGCAACGAAACCTGCGACACAAGTAGACGCTGAGACATCGATAACGATCGTGGGTGAACGAGATGAGTACGTCTCTCGTGGCGGACATAAGCTCGCGGGTGCACTCGATGCATTTCCACAGATCAAAGTTGCAGGCCGCAGAGCTCTCGATGCAGGCGCCTCAACCGGTGGTTTTACTGATGTTCTCTTGAAGCGAGATGTTGCCGCAGTTGTCGCGGTCGATGTTGGATATGGGCAGATGGCCTGGGAGATCCGACAGGATCCACGTGTCACTGTTCTCGATCGAACCAATGTTCGCCATCTCACGATAAGCCAGATTGGTGATCCGGTTGATCTCATCGTCGCAGATCTGAGTTTTATCTCTCTCGCCTTGGTCTTGCCTGCATTAGTTGAGGTATCAGGCGCTGGTGCAGATTTTCTCGTCATGGTGAAGCCTCAATTTGAAGTTGGGCGCGAGAAACTTGGAGCCGGTGGCGTGGTTCGTGATCCATTGTTACGAAAAGCTGCAGTAAAAGAGGTTGCTGATGCGGCTCTAGAGATGGGCCTTGGATGCGATGGAGTTGTCGCAAGTTCTCTTCCAGGTCCTAGCGGCAATGTGGAATATTTCTTATGGCTGAAAGAGGGAAGCACGGCAGTTTCAGAGGAGGCACTCGATGCCGCCATTGCAGAAGGGCCACAGTAGATGAGCAAACGAATAGTACTTCTCGTTATTCATCCGACCAAGGTTGAAGCATCGGAGTTTGCAACTGAGCTCGCGCAGGCACTTGTCGCTCAAGATTTTGAGGTCGTCTCCAATACTCCTCACACACTTGCGAATATCTCACGCATGGAGAGCGCTGATGGCATTGAGATCGCAGTAGTCCTTGGTGGGGATGGGACCATCCTTCGAGCTGCGGAGATCGTTCGCGGAAAGAATATTCCGATCCTCGGCATCAATATGGGCAATGTCGGGTTTCTGGCAGAGATCGGTCGCCCTGAAGTCAGTGCGATTGTCGATTCAATCTCTTCGAAGAGTTATCGCGGTGAAGTGCGCCTTGTTCTTCATCATGAGATTGAGCGCAGAGGGACGATTATTGATCAAGGTTGGGCACTCAACGAGGTAACTGTTGGGCGAAGCGATGCACAAATGGTTGAACTCTTCGTCCAGATTGATGGTCGCCCACTCTCTCGTTGGGGATGCGATGGCGTGATCGCAGCAACCCCAACTGGTTCTACCGCCTATGCCTTCTCGGCTGGAGGACCGGTCGTCTGGCCTGAAGTAAATGCGCTAATCCTCCTGCCGCTTGCTGCTCATGCACTCTTCTCAAGGCCGATGGTGATCTCACCGGATTCAACGATCGCGATTGATATTGAATCAGATGGTGCGACGCTATCAAGTGATGGCATGCGTACATTCCAACTTCTCAAGGGTGATCGCATCACTATCTCGAAAGATGCCCACTCGATCGAACTGGTTCATATGGCCGAGGCTGGATTCACCGATCGTCTTGTTGCAAAATTTAAGCTGCCCATTGAAGGTTGGCGCGGTGAGTGAGAAATCGTCCAGCAAGAGAGAGCGGAGTTCTACTCTCACTGAAATCTCAATCCGCGGTCTAGGCGTTATTGAGAGCGCAAATGTTGAATTCTCGCCTGGATTAACAGTCCTTACTGGTGAGACCGGTGCTGGAAAGACGATGGTACTCACCGCGCTGGGTTTAGTCCTCGGAGCTAAATCCGATTCCGATCTCGTTCGAACCGGATCAGATCGAACTCTCGTATCCGCGAACTTTGAGATCGATGAAGTGCTTGCCGAGAAGGTACTCGATGCCGGCGGAGATGTAGAGGATGGCGCACTTCTCCTTACTCGTAGCGTCTCACCTGAAGGTAAATCACGTATAACGATGGGTGGCGCACTCTCTAATGCCTCGAAAGTCGGTGAGATTGCAGAAGGGCTCATCGAGATTCATGGTCAATCAACCAATCTTCGCCTTGCTAAGCCTGCGGTTCAACGAGAGATGCTCGATCTCTATGTCGATGCCAGCTCCGAACTTTCAGAGTATCTACAACTCTTTGAATCTCACCGATCCCTTGAGACAAGAATTGCAGGATTGAAAGCCCAAAGCGCGAAGCGCGATCAAGAGATCTCTGAGTTGAAGGCATTTATGAATGACTTCTCTGCGCTGATGCCAACCGAAGGTGAATTAGATTCGATTGAGAGTGAGATAGTTCGCCTTGGCAGCGTGGAAGATTTCCATGCAACCATCTCATCTGCGCTCAACATTATTGAAGATGAAGATCGCGGAACCCTGACCTCGCTACGTAGTGCGAAGAAGGTGCTGGATACTCTCAAAGATAAAGATGCAATTTTGGATGCTCATATCGATAAGTATTCCTCCGTTCTATTCGATCTCTCTGATGTAGTGAGTGACCTACTTGCTTACCTCTCGGGGCTTGAAGCCGATCCAGCTCGCTTCGATGCACTGCAGAAGCGAAAAGCGGGAATCAATTCACTTATCAAGAAGTGGGGCAAAGGAAGCGAGAGGGCCGCTGCGTATCAGGAGTTGCTCGCTCGTTACGACGAGGGATCACAAGCGCTCAAAGATTTAGACGGAGGCGACTCTCGCATTGCAGAACTTGAGAGCGAGTTGGCCTCGGTCTTTAAAGCTGTAAAGGCAGCAGCAAAGAAACTCTCGCAGAAGCGCGCTAACGGAGCGAAGGCGCTGGCAGAGGCGACAACTCAAGAGATTCAAAAACTCTCGATGCCCACTGCTCAATTGATCTGCGAGGTCACGACGGCGCCCGGTGAAGGTTTCGGTGAGTACACCTCGACTGGCTTGGATGACGTTCGACTTCTCTTTGCTGGCCATGTTGGTGCGACCCCATTGCCACTCTCAAAGGTCGCAAGCGGTGGTGAGACATCTCGCGTCATGCTCGCCCTCTCAGTTGTGATCGCTGCAAGTTCACCGATCGGTACATATATCTTCGATGAAGTTGATGCTGGAGTCGGTGGCGCAGCGGCAGTAGAAGTTGGCCGCAGACTTGCCGCGCTCGCGAAGAGTTCACAGGTGATCGTTGTGACCCACCTCGCCCAGGTTGCAGTCTGGGCTGATCATCACCTCGTTGTTCGCAAGGATGAGTCGGGTTCGGTGAGTGCAAGTGATGTTCTCCACCTTGATGAGCCTGCCAGGAGGGTAGAGATCGCCCGCATGCTCTCTGGCCAAGCCCAATCGGAGAGCGCTCAGGAACACGCAAAGGAGCTGCTCGACCTCGTGCGAAATTCAGGGGCGAATTCCTGATAAGTTTGTGCTCCATGACCAGCCCTCATGTAACCAAGCATCTCTTTGTCACCGGGGGCGTAGCCTCAAGTCTAGGAAAAGGGCTCACAGCCTCGAGCCTTGGTCGATTGCTCACATCTCGCGGTGTTCGAGTCACCATGCAGAAGCTCGACCCTTATCTCAATGTAGATCCAGGCACCATGAACCCATTCCAACACGGTGAAGTCTTTGTTACTGATGATGGCGCCGAGACCGATCTCGATATCGGACACTACGAGCGCTTCTTAGATCGCAGCCTTCAAGGTTCAGCAAATGTCACAACCGGCCAGGTCTATTCCAATGTCATCGCAAAAGAGCGCAGAGGCGGCTACCTTGGCGATACCGTTCAAGTAATTCCACATATCACTAATGAGATTAAAGAGCGGATCCGCTCGATGGCTGGCCCTGATATTGATCTCGTTATCACTGAAGTCGGTGGAACCGTTGGCGATATCGAATCACTTCCATTCTTAGAAGCGGCGCGGCAGATCAGACAAGATGTTGGTCGCGACAATGTCTTCTACTTACACGTCTCCTTGGTGCCATACATTGGGCCTTCTGGCGAATTAAAGACGAAGCCAACCCAGCACTCTGTTGCCGCTCTTCGCTCTATCGGTATTGCGCCAGATGCGATTGTTATTCGATCAGATCGCGAGATTCCGGATTCAGTGAAGCGGAAGATCTCAGCGATGTGCGACGTTGATCTCGAAGCTGTTGTTGCTGCCGTTGATGCGCCGTCAATTTACGATATTCCTAAGGTCATCCACTCTGAAGGACTCGACAGCTATGTTGTTCACCGCCTAGGCCTTGAAGCAACCGATGTTCTTTGGGGGGAGTGGGACGACCTCCTCAATCGCGTCCACCATCCAAAGCATCACGTGACCGTAGGCCTCGTCGGTAAGTATGTCGACCTGCCAGATGCCTATCTCTCTGTTACCGAAGCACTACGCGCCGGTGGCTTTGCCAATGAAGCAAAGATTCACATCAAGTGGATTCCATCTGATGATTGCGAAACCCCAGCGGGTGCTGCAGCAAATCTTTCAGATGTTGATGCAATCTGTGTACCTGGTGGCTTTGGAGTTCGAGGTATCGAAGGAAAACTCGGTGCACTTACCTATGCCCGCGAAAATAAGATTCCAACACTCGGGCTCTGCCTCGGCCTGCAATGCATGGTGATTGAAGCTGCCCGATCGCTCGCTCACCTTGATGGTGCAAGTTCTGCCGAATTTGATCCAGATACCAAGCACCCAGTAATCGCCACGATGGCCTCACAAGAAGCGATCGTTGCAGGCGATGGAGATATGGGCGGAACTATGCGCCTAGGGCTCTACCCAGCAGCGTTAACTCCAGGCTCTATCGTCGCAAAGGTCTACGGATCAGAACTCATTCAAGAGCGTCATCGCCACCGATACGAAGTGAACAATAAGTATCGCGATCAGATCGCCGCCACTGGTCTCGTCTTCTCTGGCCTATCGCCAGATCAACATCTTGTTGAATTTGTTGAATTACCGGTCGAGGTGCATCCATATTATGTGGGAACCCAAGCTCATCCAGAATTCCTCTCGCGGCCAACACGACCACATCCACTCTTTAGCGGTCTGGTTGCAGCGGCCATCTCTCATGGCTTGAAGAAGGGCCATGAAAAGCGCTGAGGCGTTAGTAGGTGAATACCTTTCACACCTACGGGTAGAGAAGGGGCTATCCAAAAACACAACGAGTGCTTACAAGCGAGATCTCGCTCGTTTTACGGAGTACCTTCACAACCAGTCGATCGAGGTCAACGAACTTACAACCCCACTAATGGCTGAGTTTGTCGCTACCTTGCGTGGTAAGGGTGGACCAGCTCCGTTAGCCGAGAGTTCTATCTCACGCGCAGTTGTCGCCATTCGCAACTTCTATGAATTCGCCTCAAAGGAGGAGGGCTTTCTCAATCCCATTAAAGAGTTCGCGCCACCGAAGATCCCAAAGCGCCTTCCAAAGGCACTCGCTATCGCTGAGATTGAATCTCTTATTTCACATGCGGTCTATGAAGGCGACCTTCTCTCACTACGAAATGTCGCGCTCATTGAGCTGCTCTACGCAACTGGTGGAAGAGTCACAGAGCTCGTCTCGTTGACGATCTCAGATATCAGCAAGCTTGGCGAAGAGGAGACTCTTACGATCCGCCTCTTAGGTAAGGGCGGCAAAGAACGCATAGTTCCCGTGGGTAAATTTGCACAGGAGTCGCTCGACCAGTATCTAGTTCGTGTTCGCCCATCTCTTCTTAAGGAGCGCAGGAGCGATGCACTCTTTCTCAATGCTCGGGGTGGAGTACTTACTCGACAGAGTGCATGGTCGATCGTTGCAAAGGCAGCAGAGCGAGCCGGTATCGCGCAGGATGTTACGCCACACTCACTTCGCCACTCATTTGCGACTCACTTGCTCGATGGCGGTGCAGATATTCGAGTTGTCCAAGAGTTACTTGGCCACTCTTCAGTAACGACGACTCAGATTTATACTTTGGTAACGATTGATCGGCTTCGAGAGAGTTACGCTAGCGCGCACCCGCGAGCGAAGGCGTAGAAACGGCCTTTGCCGGACGGCTGTAGATAGAGAGCACGATCGATAGATAAGCGACCCAGACAATGAGCTGGAGTACGGTCAGAGTTGAGCCGATGCCGATAGAGCCATCGAGAATAGTCCAGAGCGTATTGGCGCTAAAGACCCCGGTACCTGTTGGTGCGACGTTCCAAGCTAAGAGAGTATTTCCTGGAAGATCACCACGACTTTGGAATTCACCGACTGCGTGTGAGAGAACGCCAGCGGCAACGGTAATGAGGCCGAAGCCGGTCACGGTAAAGAATTTTCCGAGATTGATCTTGACGGTCTTGCGATAGATCAGAAGCCCAAGTGTGATCGCACTGAGAAGTCCAAGAACTAGGCCAAGTGAAGGCGCAGTATTTGAACGAACGGTGCGGAAGTTCGAGTAGATGAAGAGTGCAGTCTCCAAACCTTCTCTTGCAACAGCGAAGAAGGCGGTCGAGATGAGAGCGATCGAACCAAGTGGAAGTGCATCATCGACCTTGCTCTGGAGTTCTCTTCCCAATCCACGAGCGGCTCGCTTCATCCAGAAGACCATTGCGGTCACAAATCCAACAGCGGCAACTGAGGTCACGCCAGCAAAGAGCTCTTCGCCACGAACGCTGAGGGTTGTGCTGGTGAAGGAGAGGAGTGCGCCGAATCCAAAGCTCAGGGCCACAGCAGCGCCAACGCCAGCCCAGATATAGCGGGCGTAACTCTTACGGTCAGTTCGGGCAAGGTAAGCAACAAGGATCGAGACAATGAGCGAGGCTTCTAGGCCTTCTCGAAGGGCGATCAGATAGGTGCTTAACACAAGATGAGCCTAAGGCTCGGGAGCGGAATTACGCAACTCGAATGTTGCGTAATTCGCTAGATGCGATGCACTTCACTATGCGAGCGGGGTTCCATCTGCCGAAGGCTCGGAGGTCGGTTCCGCATCAGGGGCAACTGGGACAGGCAACGGCTCTGTCTCATGAAGGGGAGCCACAAGAACTTCGGCAACATTCTCAATCTGCCATTTGCGAGCACCGGCTGCACGCAGTTTCTCTTCAATATAACTAAGACCATCACCAGATTCTGGGTTATGCCACATCGCCTGACGGACTGCTTCGGGTGAGATGAGATTCTCAGCTGGCATCCCGAGTTCTTCGGCACGTTCAATGACCGCCGCTCGAGCGTGTGTTAATCGAGCATACCCTGATGGGTTTCGATCCTTCCACAACTTCTGCGGAGGCAACCCGGTCGTTGGTGTTCGCAGCTCAGGCAATTCTTCCTTCGGAAGTTGTTGTGTCGTGCGATAAATATCAAACCACTCTGCAAAAGGTTGATCCTTAATACGAGAGCGACGAGAGATGATCTTTGAGAAGAGATCGATCGTGAGCGGTCGCTTCGTCGCGATTTCAACAAGGGCATCATCGTTGAAGATCCTGCCCGGAGCGATATCAACTTTGCGGGCGTAAGCATCACGAGCAGCATAGAGATCTCTCACGATCGCAAGCGTCATGCGATCTCTCACCTTGTGCATACCTGATGTCTTGCGCCATGGATCTCGCTTTGATGGGGATGGGGGAGCCTGCAGAATCGCAGCAAAGTCTTCCTTTGCATACTCCAGATAGCCTCGGGAGCGAAGGAGTTCCTCCATCGCATCGCGTAGATCAATGAGCACATCAACATCGAGAGCTGCGTAAGTAAGCCACTCCTCTTTCAGTGGACGAAGCGACCAATCCACTGCGCTGTGTTCTTTTGCAAGTTGAATGCCGAGAAGTTCTTCAGAGAGCGCTCCGAGTCCAACTCGTTCACAACCAGCAATACGACCCCCTAACTCAGTATCAAATAGGCTCTTTGGAGCGATACCGAGTTCACGAAGACATGGAAGATCTTGTGTACTGGCATGAATAATCCATTCACACTCTTCAAAGGTGCGATCCATTAACGCCCAGGTTTCAGGGTTATTCGCGGCGATTGGGTCTATGAGGTGAAGACCTCCGCCACGGCGATAGATCTGTATGAGATAAGCACGTTGGCTATATCGATAGCCAGAGGCGCGTTCTGCATCGACTGCTATCGGGCCAGTGCCGCCAGCCAACTCTTCGATTGCGGCGCGAAGAGCGTCATCGCTCTCAATGAGCGTCGATAGGCCATTGCGAGGAGTCAGGAGGAGTTCGGCCACAGGGGATTACTTTCTTACGTTAACGGTGGAGCGGAAGTTGAGTGATGCCCTCTGGAAGTGGTTCGAGGCCAGAGATTCTTCCGAGAAGTGAGATCCAGGCGTTGACGTGTGCGGTGATTGAATGTCCATCAATCGGTGTCCATGATGCACGCACTTCAACTTCTGAATCCTCATCGCGACCATCGAGTTCGCCATAGGAAGAGCTTGCAACGCGAGTCACAGTGCCACTTGGGTGTACGTACTCCGCGCCTTCTTGTGCGAGCGCTTCGATCAACCATGACCAGCTCACATCACAGAGAGATGGATCGTTTGCGAGCTCTGGCTCGATAGCGGCGCGAGCGAAGGTGACACAGCGATATTCACCAGACCAGCCTTCCTGACCAGCGGGATCGTGCAGGAGAACAAATCTTCCTGTACCTACATCAATATCAACATCGGCGGTGAGAGCGATGGCATGAGGTGCGAGTTTCTGAGGAGCTGGAACTTCCTCGAGTTGGATCTCATTGCGTAAGGTGATCTTTCGGATCTCGCCGACAATCTCATCCCACGACTTCACTGCACTCTTATTCAAGGTTGCCACTGCCTAAGTCTAATTTCTCTCTGCACTCATCTAGGGAAGGCGCGCATAATGGAGGAACTGCTCCGTTGGCCCCTCGGAGGTCTCGCGAAGTTCGAGTCCATGGCCAAGGGGATCGATCAAGAAGTACGGACCCTCGCCACTCTTCGAAACCTTTGTGATGAAAAGTTCGTCGATCAATCGCGCGCGGATTGCTTCTTCTAGAAGGTGAGCTCCGGCCTCGATCAGTATCGTTGAAAAATTCGGTTGATATGCAGCCAGGGTAGAAGCGAGGTCTGTGTTCGAGAGCGTCGCTGCGGGATTGAGCGCCGCCGACCCAGTGAGATCTGGTCGCCTAGATATAACAACCAGTGGAACGGGAGTCTTCGAATAAGGCTCACAGCGAGAACTCTCTCCGCCAATGAGGATGAGATCTGCTCGTTCGCGAAGTTGGTGAAAGCGAGTTCGATCCTGAGCGCTGCTCAGGGGAGCGGATCTACCATCAATCGTTGTGCCGCCATTTGCTCCCACAATGAGATTTGCGATGATCGGCATAAGAGAACGATAGCCTTTGCAGGTGGATGCGCGCCTAGTTCTGTTAGTGACCAATGATCTTGGTCCCCGTGCTGGCGGTATTGAGAGTTTCATCTTGGGTTTGATCAGCGAATTAGATGGTCGAAAGATCGCGATCTTCACAAGTAGCCAAGAGGGCTCAGAAGATTTTGATCGTGGATTAGCAGAACGCCACGGGGTCATCGTCTATCGCGACAAGTGCAAGGTTCTGCTACCAACCCCTCGCGTCAACCGTGCAGTAGCAAAGGTGATGAAGTCACACTCATCGGAGGTCATTTGGTACGGAGCTGCGGCACCACTTGGCTGGATGTCTGGACTCCTTCGCCGCAGAGGTGCGAAGCGACAGGTTGCACTTACTCATGGCCACGAAGTCTGGTGGTCGAAACTCTGGCCATTCTCATGGATTATGCGAGCGATTACTCGCAACCTTGATGTCCTGACATACCTGGGTGAGTACACCCACAATGCCATTAAGCCCATTCTTGGAAAGCGAGTACAGGCGGTACGTATAGCGCCAGGAATTGCGATTGATCACTTCACTCCAGGCCCGAAAGATGAAGCACTTCTTGAAGAGCTTCAGCTCACAGGCAAGAAGGTCATAGTCTGCGTCGGCCGGTTAGTGCATCGCAAGGGACAGGATCGCTTAATAGCGGCGATGCCAAAGATTCTCGAATCTATTCCCGATGCAGCACTTTTACTTGTCGGAGAAGGCCCGTATCGGCAGAAGTTAGATGCGCTAGTAGCAAAGAACCATCTTGAAAAGGACGTTCACTTTGTTGGCCGATTGCATTACGGAGATCTTCCTCGTTATCTAAGACTTGGCGATATCTTCGCCATGCCATCACGGGCCAGATTCTTTGGATTAGAAGTTGAAGGACTTGGAATCGTCTATCTCGAAGCGAGCTCAGCAGGAATCCCAGTTCTCGGCGGAGCTTCCGGCGGAGCACCAGATGCCGTTCTGGATGGCGAGACTGGGTTTGTCGTTGATGGAACCGATATTGATGCCATCGCAGAGAAGGCTATTGCGATGTTGAGTAATGAGAAATTACGTCGAGAGATGTCAGCACGTGGTCGTGAATGGGCGATCTCAAGATGGAGTTGGAAGATCTGGGGATCGCGCTTTAAGGAGATCCTATTTGGCGAGTAAGCCCATCTTTCGCGCTTGTGAGAGCGCACTGGTCTTATTGGTCACCTGTAACTTCCGATAGATGGAAGCGAGATGAGTCTTAACCGTTGGCTCTGATATCGAATATTCGATGCCAATCGCGGCCGCGGTCTTTCCAGTAGCGAGCGCCTGAAGAATTTGCAACTCACGTTTGGTGAGTAGGTCATCGCTTCTGCTCAGGTCGTGAAGTTTGGAAGTGAGCGCATCAATTGCGCTTCTGATATCTCGAAGAGCAGATCGAGTTATCTGGTTGGTGGCATGGCGGCCGATCGTCTGATCAACGCGTAGCCCAATCTGGTGAAGATCGTGTGAGATCGCCTTCTCAAGTGCTCGAACTTTCGCTTCTGGGGAAGTCATCTCTACTTACCTTTTGCGGTTATGCAAAGAGATCATTGATCTCACGGGCGAATTGCCCCGCCACCACATGGCGCTTCACTGAGAGCTTGGCTGTGAGTTGTCCATCTGCGATTGTGAAGTCAACCGGCAGGATTGTGAACTTACGAATAGATTCGGCTCGGCTTACAGCCTTATTCGCATCGTCAATGGCGGTCTGAATAACAGCGATCAATGCTGGATCCTTTGCCAGATCAGCGATTGAAGTTCCGGACTTCTTATTAGCCGCCGACCAACCCTTGATTGCATCGGCATCCAAAGTAACAAGCGCTGCAATGAATGGCTTGTTATCGCCGACGACAAGGCATTGACTGACGAGTGGATGCGCACGGACTCGATCTTCGAGAACTGCTGGAGCAACATTCTTTCCACCAGCCGTCACGATTAACTCTTTCTTACGGCCAGTGATTGTAAGGAAACCATCTTCATCTAGCGCACCTAGGTCACCAGAGCGGAAGAAGCCATCTTCGGTAAAGACTTCTGCGTTGGCGGCATCATTCTGCCAATAGCCACGCATGACGATCGGACCTTTCATCAGGACCTCGCCATCTTCGGCGATGCGAACGGTTGTGCTTGGAAGTGGCTTGCCGACAGAACCAACTTTCTGCGCCTGGGAGAGGTTGAGAGTGGCGCCGGCCGTTGTCTCGGTTAAACCGTAGCCTTCAAGGATATTGACGCCTGCCCCGCGGTAGAAGTGCCCGAGACGAGCACCAAGTGGCGCACCACCAGAAATTGCAGCTTCAACCGCTCCGCCCATTCCAGCGCGAATCTTTGAATAGACCAGCTTGTCGAAGAGCTTGTGCTTGAGGCGAAGCGCAACTCCGATACGACCTGAATCTAAACCTTCGGAGTAGGCGATAGCCGTATCCGATGCCTTGCGGAAGATATTTCCCTTCCCGGCTGCTTCAGCTCGGGATTCTGCTCCGTTGTAGATCTTTTCAAAGATGCGAGGCACGGCAAGGACGAAAGTCGGCTTAAAGCTTGCAAGATCCTGGGGGAGGCGATTGATATCGCTGCAGTGTGCGAGATGCAATCCTGCAGTGACCGCGCCGATCTGCACCATGCGCCCAAAGACGTGTGCGACTGGAAGGAAGAGGAGGGTTGATCCATTCGGCTTAAGGAAGAGGTCGGCTGCGCCTTGAACAACATTGCCGCACTCGGCTAGGAAATTGCCGTGGGTAAGCTGAACTCCCTTTGGCTTTCCAGTTGTACCAGAAGTATAGATAAGTGTTGCTAGTGAATCTGGGTTGAGCGAATTACGCCGATGATTGATCTCATCATCGCTAACACCGTGGCCAGCCTGGACAAGTTTAGCGATGGCATCATCGGTGATCGTCCACATTCGCGAGCAGCGTGAACCAAGAACTGGACGAGCGGTCTCAGCGAGTGCAGGGGTCTCAACGATCAGTGCTACTGCACCAGAGTCTTCAAGGATCCACTGAATCTGTTCAGCGCTTGATGTTTCATAGATTGGAACTGAGATCGCGCCTGCAAACCAGATTGCAAAGTCCAAGATCGTCCACTCGTAACGAGTCTTTGCCATGATGGCGACGCGATCACCAATAGCGATACCGGAAGCGATGAGACCCTTCGCGACGGTTCGAACCTCTTCCTCGAATTCGCGGGCAGTAACTTCCTGCCAGCCATCTCCGATCGGACGGGAGAGCATGACACGTTGCGGCTCAAACCAGGCACGTTCGGCCACAAGGTTGGTGAGATTGCCTGCGGTTGCGGCAGGGACAATGGCCGGTGTCGAGAATTCATTCATACGATAACGGTAGTGGGGGAGTTGTGACTTCGGCTAGGGGCTAGGGGCAGTAACCTACGGCTATGTCTGAAGCCTCTAAGAACTCCATCCAGATCGACGCCCCAGTGGCAGATGTCGCCGCCCTCCTCTTTGATCCAGCTGGTTATCCAGAATGGTCGAGCGCAATTAAGAGCGCATCAGTCTTAGAGAAGGATGGCGAGGGTCGCGCTACCAAAATTGAGATGATGATCAAGGCGGGACAGGTGAAAGATCGCGTGATCTTGGATTACGACTGGAGTAAGGCGCCTAACGCTCTCACCTTTTCGCTCGATGACGCAGATATGCTCACCGAGATGACGGGCGGTTACACGCTCACAGATAATGGTGACGATACAACGAAAGTCGAGTACGAACTTACTGTCGCCCTTTCAATGCCGGTTCCAGCGATGATGCGCACTAAGGCCGAGCGCGACACGATCGATCTAGCTCTCAAGGAGTTAAAAGCGAAGTTGGAAGATTAATGTCGCTCACGATTGGCATTGATATCGGTGGCACAAAAGTACTCGGTGGCGTCGTCGATGAGAATGGAAATATTTTGGCCACGCATCGTGAGGCAACCCCCAAAGAGGGCGGCGCAGCTCTGACAAAGACAATTGCCGATGTGGCAAAAGTTCTTCTACAAGATCACGCTGCGATTGCTGTTGGAGTATCAGCTGCAGGGTTTGTCAGTTCTGATCGCGAGACGATGCTCGCGACTCCGAATATATCTGGCTGGAATGGCGTCAACCTCAAAGAGGAAATCGGAAATCTCTTAGGTCTTCCAATTGTGATTGAGAATGATGCGAACGCCGCAGCATGGGGTGAAGCTGTCTACGGCGCTGGCGTCGGTGAAGATCAGATGATGATGATTACAGTCGGAACCGGAATCGGTGGCGGTGCAGTTATCGAAGGCAAGTTGCATCGCGGCGCTTATGGCATCGCTGCAGAGTTTGGACATCTGCGTGTTGTACCAGAGGGCCATCTCTGTGGTTGTGGCGCGCGAGGATGCTTTGAACAGTACGCATCTGGAAATGCTTTAATGCGCCACGTACGTGAGGCAATCAACGCTTCACCAGATGCCGCCCACAATCTCTTAGCTCGCGGCGATGGCACCGTCGCCGGACTCAGCGGCCATCACATCACCGAAGCTGCGCGCGATGGCGATCCGATCGCGCTTGCTGGCTTTAATACAACTGCCCAGTGGCTCGGCGCTGGCATCGCCTCACTCAGCGTTCTCTTTGATCCTGCCTGTGTCGTTATAGGCGGCGGGGTGATTGATGCTGGCGAGATCTTGCTTGCACCGACGAGAGTCGCACTTGATCGTTACATGCCATTTAGTGGCAAGCATCCAACTCCTAGAATCGTGGCTGCAACACTTGGAAACGATGCTGGACTTGTTGGCGCCGCATCACTCGCTCGTCTCTAAAGCACCGCTCCGTCATCTCCACTCTCGCCCTCATCAATTCGACGCGCCGTATTCCAGATGATTCGGCCTAATCCTCCAACAATTGCGAATACGCCAGGCCATGCTCCGGTTCCAAAGAGATCAAAACCCGTAAAGATGTAGAGCAGAATTGCAACTGATCCACCCGCAAGGAGCCAGAGTGCGATTCGATTAGATTCGGAGAGCTTTGGCAGCACGGGATTCGGAGTATGAAAGTCATCGGGTTGAGGTCGATCTAATTCATCTAAGAATGTTGTGGGAGAAGATTCATCGAGTGATAAGCCAGAGACGATCGCTTCAAACTCAGCATCGATAAGTTCGCGTTCATCGAGGGCGGCACTTCGGGAGATCTCACCAGATAGGACATCTTGGATAAAGATAACGCTCTCTTCGATTAAGAGATCTGCATCGTAATCAAGTGCCACGTTGTGGAATGAGTTCTCAAAGATAACCTCTCGAATATCCGAGGAGTAGACGTTATCGATAATCGTCTCGGAGTTTCGGGGATCAACGACATGATCGTCAACAGAGTAAGCGACCATCAGCGGTAGATCTACCAAGAAGAGATCGGTCTCAACGCTATCCCACAGGGCTCGGAGTGAATCAAGGGCTTTCAGTGGGAGGCGGGTGTAACTATGTCGCTTCTGTCCTGGCTTCTTCACATCCATCGCTCCACTTTTGAGGGAGGGGATGAAGTGCTTGAGAAGGGGGAGTAGCAGATAGCTCTTACGTTCATCGAAGATTGATGCGTTAAGCAATATCAGCCCTTCGATCTCGCTTCCACGATTTTGCACAAGGCGAAGTGCTAAAGCGCCACCCACACTGAAGCCTGCAATAAATATTCGGTCGCATTCTTTGCGAAGTTGAAGATAGGCGCTCTCGACGCTCTGGTACCAGTCTGACCATTGAGTTTGGTTGAGATCTTCCCAACGAGTTCCGTGGCCAGCTAGTTGCGGAACGTTCACTGTGAATCCATCGCGCGCAATACCTCGTGCCCACGGTTCTACTGTTGCAGGTGATCCAGTGAAGCCATGAATCATCAGAACTCCCACTTTTCCCCCAGGAAAGGTAAAAGATCCGGAATTTTCGGGTTCGGCCACGCTCAGATGGTGTCACAACTCGGCTCTGAACCCCTAAATTACTCCCGTGGCATATACCTTCCTCAAGTCCTTCTTGACACCGATCTTGATGCTCTTCTTTAGGCCTAAGGTCACCGGACTTCGCCTTGTGCCTAATAACGGTGGAGTGATTATCGCCTCCAACCACCTCTCCTTTAGTGACTCGATCTTTATGCCGCTTGTGGTTCCGCGGAAGGTCACCTTCTTGGCGAAGAGTGAGTACTTCACCTCTCCTGGTATCAAAGGCTTGATTAAGAAACTCACCTTCATCGCCCTCGGGCAGGTTCCAGTGGACCGCGCAGGTGGAAGACGTAGTGAGGCTGCAATTCTCACGGGCCTTGAGCTTCTCAAAGCGGGGGATTGCATTGGAATCTACCCAGAAGGAACTCGCTCGCCTGATGGTCGTCTTTACAAGGGCCGCACCGGTATCGCCCGCATGGCGATCGAATCTGGCTGCCCAGTTGTCCCGGTAGCGATGTTCAATACTGCCGAAATTCAACCTACCGGTCAGATTGTCCCTAAGGTACGTCGCGTCGAGATGATCTTTGGTGAACCTATGCACTTCAGCGGGGATTCGCGCGATCTCCAAGTCCTACGTGATGCAACTGATGAGATCATGAAGGCGATTCAGCAGCTTTCAGGTCAGGAGTATGTCGAAATGTACGCCTCTGAAGCGAAGGCCGAGATTATGAAGAAGCGCAATTACCTTCAAGATGACGAGAAGGACGCTTAGGCTTTCTTACCTTTAACCCTGCTTTATAAGTTCTTGAGGATTGCTTCTCGATCATCGAGATATTTACAATGTTCGCAGCCATCCTTTGATGGCGGGCAATCACCATTGATCATGGTGATGAACTCTTCCAATCGAGTTTGAAGAGCTTCTGGATTCCGCTCAGCTGGGTACCAATTCGCATTGACTCGATATCCAAAGCCAGCGTTTACATTTCCCCAAGCCTGCGGAACTGACCAGGAATAGATACCGATCATCGAAATCTTCTTCGCTTCATCCTTTGCTGGATTCTCTAGCGCATATGCGTA
>Ga0214170_1000334_pt1 | contig 17764 bp, 41 predicted proteins | sample TroBogEpilimnion_2_FD_153008 | JGI IMG/M metagenome (GOLD analysis project Ga0214170, IMG submission 153008) | Freshwater microbial communities from Trout Bog Lake, WI - 27JUN2007 epilimnion | ecosystem: Environmental > Aquatic > Freshwater > Lake > Epilimnion/Euphotic zone | place: Trout Bog... | reverse complement strand
AATACTCTGTATCTTGCGTACTCAGGTTCAAATAGACAGGCCAGCTTCTCAGGAAACTGGACCTTTGAGATTATCTGATTAAGGCTTTCACTCACCTGGTCGAACAAAAGTTACTTGGATGCCAGTAATGGCTGTTCCATCAGGGTTTTCAATAGAAGTGGCTTGAAGGGCTTTTCCATCAATTCTGTCCATAATCTCTTTCACAGCCCACGCTTCACCTTCTTGCGCTGCATCTACAAGCTTGTTAGCGATGGCTCTGAGCTTTTTAGCATCCTCTTGCACAAGAACCTTCCTCAGTTCCCCATAAAAGAGCTTGCCCTTCTTGGCATTGTCATTGCCCTTTGGAGCTCCGCCTTTGTCAATTGTTGTATCAACTTGTAGTGTCATGATTTTTCTGCCTATTTTTTAAGCACATTGCTCAATTATTAAGCACATTTTATTACTCATTTTCCATACTGTCACTATTGGCTTCAGCTTCATTCACGCCATCAACAAATTGAGGGCTGTTAATCATATTGGTATATTGATCTTGTAGCTCTTGTGGCACTCCTGGCTGATATACGATTGCGCTTACATCAGCTTGGAGTTGCTGCTCATCCTGTGGAGTAGGATAAGGAACGTAGATATTAGGGCTGGTCATTAGCTGGCTCCGCCTCTTTAGCTGGTTCTTCAGCTTTTTGTACCTGTGGCAAAGCTTGACCATGCAATTTAGCAATAAGTTGGCCTACTTCAGCATAAATGCCATTTCCTAAGTGTTTAAGAATAGTATTGATTTCTTCAAGTGCTAGTTCTAATTTAATCATTTTTTAGCCTTTGCTGGTTTTTTGGCGGCTTCACGCTTTACTGCATAGGCGATTGCCACAGCTTGCTTAACTGGTTTTGTTTTAGCTTCAGTTTTAATATTGGCTTCAAAAGCCTTTTTGCTGGTGCTTTTTTTGAGAGGCATGGTTTTGCTCCTAGTTGTAGCCTTTTTTAAGGCTGGTTTAACTTTAACTACTGGTTCTTTTGCAAAATCTGACCATGACTTCATAAGCTCATCTGCGGTCATAGATTTATTGGATGCCAAAGCTCTTTTTTGCATTTCTTTAACCTCAGGAGGGTAAACAAACTTTTGTTTAAACCATTCTGCCACTTTTTTAAGCATTTTCAGCCTCCACAAAGCAAACATCCTGCCAACTCATAACAAGATATTTTTGCCCATCTTCTTCATATTTAAAGTATTTAAGATATTCTTCGCCTAAATCATCGTTCATAGTGCCAAAACGGATTCTTGCGCCTACTTCGATGGGCATATCTTCCCTGCGGCCATTAGGAAGCTTTTTGCCAGGCCCTACAGCTATGACAGTTCCCATGTTTTCTACTTCTTTGTTATTAACGATGATTACGCTGGAAAGCTGACGAACATCAGGTTTCACAACGATTTTGTCTGCCATTGGCTTTAATTTCATGATTTTTTAGGCCTTCCTCTTTGTTTTTTAGGCTCGGAGATCAATACTGGCTCAGTCATGGCTTTTACTAAAGCATCTAAGGACAAACTTTCTTCAGAAAGCACAAATTCCCCACACCAGCTATTGGATGAGGTATTTATAGAACTAGGGTACCTGTGACAAAGCCCCATGCTTCTATCGCCTAAAGAAAAAAATCGACAAGAATTACAACATTCTTTATCGTTTAATACAGCCATCTAGTTCTCCGATTACTAGGTTGGTTAGAGAACCTCTATTCGCCTTCACGTATAGAGGTTTTCGTTTTATTAGTTCTTCTTTTCGTACTTATCTTCCATAGCGTATGTAGTACGCTTATGGTCATAGCAGATGCCAGCAGTACGGCCTGTGTTGAACTGGTGATCTGCACCAATTGCATCTTCTTTGCCCATAGCTACGCCGCCACGATGCGATTTTTCCATACGTTCGCCTGACATATCTGCTTTACCAGCAGATTTAGGCACTACTACGCCTTTTGCTGGAATACCAGCAGTTGAATTTGGGTTTGATGTTTTGCCCATTGCCATAATTAAATCCTTTTAGCTAAAAAGTCTGCAAAATTGCAGTTCTTTAATTTTAGGTTGATTCTAAGCCATGTCAAGCATTTTAATTAGCCTAATTGCGGCATCAACGGAATCAATTCTGCTAACTGGGCCGCCTCTCCAACTTTCCATAAATTTAATTTGAGGTTCAGTAAAAGTGCCTTTAGGAGCTTTTACTTCAACAAGAACAGATTTACCACGATACCCAATGAGTAAATCAGGACAGCCCCTGCCAACTGTAGACAAATTGAGAACACTTGCTCCCAATGCAATAAAGGTATGCACAATGGTTTTTTGATTTTCATCAACTCTTTTCTTGTAATAAGTCATTTAATGTTTTCTTCTGCCATGTGACAAAAAATGCCACATTCAATAGATTTTTCACTCGGATAATCTCCAGCATTAACAGGCAATTCTGTCAGCCATATTCTTTCGCCTTTATGTTTTAAGATTTTAGCCCCTATTTTTTGTTCAATTTGCGCCATTTTTTCAAATTGAATAGGAAAATCGTGACGAATTTTATTCCAATATCCAAGACCACCTTTTACGCAACCAATGCAATTATTGTTTTGGTAGCCTAATTTATACATTGCTGGCAACTCTATTCCAGCCCTATCTATTATGGCAAGGCAATCTTCCTTTTTTAAGCCTTTATCTATAAGAATAGACCATAAATTTACATCATTATTTGCATCTATAAATCTATCTACACGATCCTGTTCTTCAACTGTATATCCAAAAACCTGTATATCTGATGGTTTTTCAAATGCTTTTCTAACATCTTTTTTTAAATGAACTGTGCATGGTGCGCCACCAATTCCAACTATGTATTTACGCTTTTCAAATACTTCATAAATACTTCCATTATATTTATCGTTTTTTATGATTTTTATTGGCTGTCCAAACCATTTTTCACAATCTTGCATAAATCGAATATTGTCAGGATGTTCTTCTTGAATATGACAATAAACAACTTCTACAGGAATTTTGCTTTCAGAAATAGCCAGTTTTGTAGCTACGGCACTTGCCGCACCGCAAGAAAACCATGAAACAACTCTGTTATTCATTTAGCAACTCATTTGTCATTTCTACAAGCTGTTCAGGACTCACGCCCCAATATTTTTGAAATCCTTTAGCCCCAAGCGAGTGATAACTGGAATCTCCAAGACGATGGTGGTAAGCGCATAAGGGGACCGCAGGACTAAGGGAACGCTTGCCTCCATACCTTCTAATGTGATGGATTTCCACTTCGGTGTCGGTTTCGGTAATTCCTTTGCACCTGCACAATATGCAGCCCAATCGTGCCAATTTTGCATAATGTTTTCTTTCCGCCTCAGTCATCTAGCCAATCTTTTTCTTTCTTATCTTGAATTTTAATCAATAAATCTGTATCAATAATTACACAAGGGGAAACATCTTGCCAGTCATTTCTATCTGCTCTACCTCTAACTAATACGCCATTATGTTCAAAAGTAGTTGTTTTAAGGTAATAAAGGCCATCCGTTGTTTCTAATACAAAAAAAACTGGTAATTTACTTGTTTCCGATAATTGCTTTGCAGAATTCCATTTTCCGATATCGACTAACCAGCCACCATATTCTTTTATTTTTTCTATAGGTAAATTTCTTGTTCTCATTTCACAAAAACCTACTGCAACCTGGTTTCTGTGCATTACAAAGTCCAAATAGTAACGAATTGGTAGTTTAGTAAGCTCACATTTCCATTTTTGCTCAATAAAATCGGCTATTTTTCGTTCATTAGCTAATAATTCTTCTGTTTCATACATAGGCCTAGTCATGCGCTATATCTTCCAATTTGAGGGTATTTTCTACAAGAGCATTGGCTATTTTTATGGCACTTTCTTTATCTTGAACAATCATGGCCTTGTAATAAGCTTCCAAAAGGTTTTTGGCATTTAAATATGGTTGGCTAAAGTCTTTCATTACATATTTCCTTGTCTGCGGTTAGAAGATAAAGTGCGCCAAATATCAATGATCCGCATTTCATGATTGCGCTGATTGTCTAATTTTTTAAAGTTTTCAAAAGCATTGGCCCAAGCTTTGACTGCTTCAGCGTATTTATCGCTTGATAGAGCCTTTGCTTCTCTTTCTGCTACTGTGCCTTCAGCCAATAAAAAAGAATGGCTCTTAGCCTGTTTTAAGCCTTCCTCAAGGTATTTAACCTGACCCATCCAAGCGGCATGACTTTCATCGGTGCTGGAAAGCTTAATTAAGGCTTCTTCAACTCGGTTTTCTGTTAATTGCTCAAGGTTCATCTCTCTTGTGCCTTTCTTAGTATTGCTCTAGCAAAATCTTCCATGTAAAGTTCGCCAACACCATTCTTTTTCCAAGCATGGCAAACACTATCGGCACATTCTTTTATTTCGTCTTCGGTTAATGTTTTATTTTTTAACAATTCTATTTCAGATTGTTGTTGATAATATTCCTCTGCAATCAATTCCCTTGCACAAAACCCATTTGCAGTTGGCGAAAGCGTTGCGTAAACATGATATTTGTTTGATGGGTTCATTACTTCTTTAAGTTTTTTGTTAAACAATTTATCCCACAATTTATTTTCACTCATTTCTCTTGTGCCTTTCTTAAATGCTGGCTTTGCCAAACAAAACATATTTAATAGGAAAAATAATTAAGCGAATCAATCTACCAAATACAGATAAACCGCCTGATGTATCAAATTCAATCGTATATTCTTTAATTACGGGCTTCATTTCTCTTGTGCCTTTCTTAGTATTGCTCTAGCAAACCCAACATCAAGCGTTGTCCAATCTCTTTTCCAAAAATCTTCGGTAATCTGCCATATTTCCTCATCTGTTAGTGTCTTTGGTTTATAAGATTCATTTAATTGGTCATTCCAAAATCTAATAACTTCTGTTTCACTATTAGGCAAAAATACATCAACGAAACAGCTATCTTTACCCCAATATGCTTTGCAATATTCATCTGTTAGGTCTGCTGGATGGGTGTAGAGTGGGATGTCATCCCAACTTTCTTTTTCGCTAGTGACTGTTGTTTCAGTAAAACCAAACTGCAATTCATTTTTACCAATCCACGCTACTATTTCATTGTTCATTTCCATTCTCCGTATTGATTGGCCCTGTTATTTTTAAGCCATTGTTCTTCAAAATCACGCATTAATTTCCAGCTAAAATTGCTTTTTTTCACATACTCCCTGAACGATTTGAGGCCCATCTGTTTGCGGTAAATAATCAATTGGCGCACAGCACATTGATGGCGGTACTTTTCTTCATTCATTAAAAAGGAGCTATATCAAATTTAAAAATAGGCTTATTTACCTTTTTAGCCACAATCTTCCAATCAGGCCGCATAGATACCAGGTATTGAGCTTCAGATTTGCTTTTTACCCTGCGAATAAGCCCCAATTCGTCATAAATGTAATAAATCATGCTGCTTTCCTTTTTTCACGCTGGGCCACGATATAAGCTCTCATTTCGTAATAACTGTTAAACCTGGATTTCGCAGGATCTCCACATTCAGCCCTATAAGCTGCTTCAATCTGTTGGTCATTACCTAAAGGCAATTCTTTGTTTTCAGGTGCTTGAGCTATAACAACTTCATCCAGCCAATGCTGCCCTTTCAACCAGCGTTCAGGGTCTTTCCTAAACTTGTTGTCAGGTTTAGCCGCTGAATCAGCTAAAGCTTTAGAAACTATGATTTTGACCAATTCTTCATCAGGTTTGATTTTTTGCCATTGCTTTAAAGAATTAGGTTTTCCTACTTTTTTGTTATAAGCATTCCAAAATAAATCAAAGCCTTCAGGCGTAATATGTTTTTTAATGGTTCTTGGTTCTTGGTTCTTGGTTTGCATTAGGGAGTGATTAGGTAGGGTAATAGGGGGGCTATCGCTACCCTTATGCCAACGCAATGCCGCGCCTTTTCTGCCCCCATCCTTCATAGCTTGATACTTGGCTATTTCAGCATCTGCTCTTTTGTTATGCCAGGCGTTATCCTCATAAACAAAAAATTCATGCAATAAATTGCCTACAATTTCAAAGCTTGAACGCACTTTTCGAGCCAATTTAGCTGTATCTGTAAATGGTTCTTCAGTTTGATAATAAAGGTCAATCATTCGCCTATAGGCCAAATCTTCTTCATCAGTAAGATGGCTGGTATGGCTTAAATAATCGCCGATGTGAAATGGGTAAAAATTCATCACTTAATCCTTTTTAAACAAGTCAGGTCTTAACATTTCTCTGGTCAATTTGTAATTTGTAAGTTCTTCAATTTGCTTCAAATATTTAAAAGGAATATTGCTCTGGCCCCATAGATATATGGTGTTTGGCTTTATATCCAGCTTTTCTGCCAGGTCCTTTAAAGAACCAAATTCAATCTTTAATAAGTCCATCGGATTCATACATTTCCTTTCTAAGTTTTAAGCACTATACCATGAATCTTTGAAAAACATCAAAAAAGTGTTGTATTAGGGAAACTCCCTATAAAAAAAGTGTTGCAATCTGTTTTTTTCGTGTATAGTTACACCTATGCAGTAAATTTTATTAACTAGTGATGAAGGGAAATAAAAATGAAATTCCAAATTAATTACAAAGACAAACAACTCAAATATCGTGCAAACGATTGGCAATCTTTTGAATCAGAAGCATGGGACATTTATGTTTGGGTTCTTGACCATCCTGAACAAGAATCTGCATATCAATTTGTTGTTGATGGAAAAATTGTTTCACTTGGCGATGCACAAAAAGCCGCAAAAACTGCTCGCAAAGAATGGGAAGCTAAAAGAGCTACAACTCATAAACAAATTACTAAACGCAAACAGGGAACTCAAGGTAATTTTAAAAATAACTTTGAAACTGTTTGGGTTAAAGTTTGGTAGTATTTTTTAATAATTGATGAAGGAGTAAGTGATGACAATTAAAAAAGTTAGCCTAAAAGAAAAAGTACCTAGCCATGCAGAAATAGCTTGTTACGAAATGTTTGACCAAATTGATGAGGTCTTTAGTTCTTTAGTAGTTTTGAAGAATTTTTTAGATTCTCCTGATTACAACAAATACCACGCAAAACACATGATTGATGGCCTGGTACGCCAGCTTATCAACAATCAATCAGACATGATGAATCAAGCTCAACTTGAATATTAAGGAGTAAGTGATGAAACGAATAATTATTGACACAGTAGGCGTAATTCTTCTAGGTGTATTATTAGCCGCTATTTTTGTAGGAGGCATCTAATCATGGGTATGAGCCGCCACGATGCTTATTACGAACCTGATGATTACGATGATCGTTCAGATGAAATTGAATCTCGCACTTGGGAACTTATGAAAGTTGGTGCGGAATACGATTACAAAACTTCAGGCGCAATATCTGAGGCTTTAGGCGATATGGGTATAGATGATGCCAAAGCTTTGCAAGATGTTATTGATTCAGGCAACTATGAAGCTTTAGGCCGCAAAGTAATCAGCATGGCCTGTGATTACATGGAACGCTTTGCAAAAGATTGCGCTGAAAACGAAATTAACGACTAAGGAAAAAGTGATGACAGAAAGTGAATTTTTAACATTAAAAAATGCTTATGATGCTGGTTTTAATACGGCTTTAAGCATGATGCTTGGATTTGAAGCAAACCTAATTAAACCTAAAGAATTTGTAAATATGGTTATTGGCAAAGAAAGTTTAATTGGCAAACCAGTAGTATTTTCAATGTGGCCCAATAAGGAATAAGTGATGACTATGAAAACATTTAACGAATTACGCACAATCAATGTAAACGAACATATTGAAGTCAAGGGTAAATTTAAGTATTTAAGTTGGACATGGGCCGTAGACCAGCTTTTACAGAATGATCCTACAGCTACCTGGAAATTTAATGATCCTGTTTATTTTGCAGAAAGCTTAATGGTATTTTGCACAGTAACAGCTTTTGGCAAATCTATGACTTGTCAGATGCCAGTTATAGATTCTCGGAACAAAGCTATACCTAATCCAAACGCTATGGATGTAAATACAGCAATGATGCGTTGCCTTACAAAGTGTATCAGCCTGTTTGGTATTGGGCTATACATTTATGCTGGTGAAGATTTGCCTACAGAAGAACCAGTTGATCTTAGAGAACAAGCCGATATTTGGTGTTTGGCTATTGATAAAGCGGAGAATATTGATGAACTCAAAACAATCTATGGTAATGCCTATCACCAGTTGTCAAAAGATAAGTCAGCAGTCGCTAAAATTTCCGCCGCCAAAGATGCCAAAAAAACCCAATTGGGAAGCTAAAGCTTTATTTGATTCAATACTTAGAAAAGAAAAAAAGGCTAGAAGATGAAAGAATTTCCAACATATTTTACAAGCGAACACGCTTTAAGCATGACATTGCGTGATTACTTTGCCGCAAAAGCTATGCCATTAGCTTACCAATTTTGGTCTAAAGATTATTACGAATTAAATCCTGAGGAAGAAGATATTAAAACTGGATTTTTTAAAGATATGACTCTTATTGCGGAAACATCTTATGAAATGGCTGATGCCATGTTAAAAGCTAGGAATGAAAAATTATGACTACATTTATAACAGAAGATAGGCTGGCTGTTTACAAAGACCTAGAACAAGGCACACAGGAATGGCTAAAAGTGCGTTTAGGCAAGGTAACTGCCAGCGGTGTAGCCGATGTATTAGCCAAAACAAAAACAGGCGTATCGGCTTCTAGAGCCAATTATTTAATCAAGTTGGCTATTCAGCGAGTAACTGGCGAAATTGAAGAAGGATTTACAAATGATGCGATGCAATGGGGCAAAGACCATGAAGATCAAGCTAGAGTTGCTTATGAAGTTGCTTCAGGCAATTTCGTTGACCAGGTTGGGTTTGTTGAGCATCCTAGCATCAGTTGGTTTGGTTGTTCTCCTGACGGCCTTGTTAATAGTGATGGTTTGGTGGAAATAAAATGCCCAAATTCAGCAACTCATTGGTCTTATATAAGACAGGATGGGCCACCTAGCAAATATTACATTCAGATGCAAGCGCAGATGGCTTGTACAGGCAGAGATTGGTGTGACTTTGTGTCTTACGATCCTAGAATGCCAGAACGCAGCCAGTTATTTATTAAGCGAGTAATGCGAGAAGATGCTTATATCGCTGAAATGGAATCAGAAGTTAAAAAGTTTTTGGATGAAGTGGCAGTAGAAGTTCAACTTATGCGAGGTAATTAAAAATGGCAATTAAATATTATGTAAAAGCGGCAGTTTCTGAATATACCGATAAAGATGGCGCAAATAAAAAGCGTTATCAAACTATTGGAATTGTTACTGAAACTAAAAAAGGCGATTTGATGATGAAATTAGAAATGATTCCATTTTTAGGTTTAAAAGATGGCACTTTATGGGCCTATTTGAATGTGCCTGAAGATAAACCTACAAGCCCTTCCTTGCAACAGATTGATGAAGATATTCCTTTTTAATATGACTAGAGAACAAATGGCTTTTCAATTATTGCGATTGATGATTTCCCATGATTGGAAATTTGATGTAACTGAAAAAGACTGGGACACCCAAGCTGTAGAAAGGGCATTCCGTATTGCTGATTTATTTATTAAAGAAAGCGAGATTACAAATGTCTAATGAACATATTTGGACTGCATCAGGAACTGACATTACAATTCGGTGGAAAATGGCAGGATGGATTGCTCCATCAGAAATTCAAGGTTATAGAGATAAATGGCGATATTATCAAAATTTACCTTTGCGACAACTTGATGATGCTGCAAAAGAGCAATATGAACAAGTTTTAAGAAAAGCAAAGGTTTTGCGAATTAAATGATTACTCAATCTGAACTTAAAGAACTTTTACAATACAAGGATGGCAACTTGTATTGGAAAGTCAGCAGAAAAAATCGCATAAAAATTGGTGATAAAGCTGGTTCTTTGCATCCTACTGGTTATAAACAAATTGGAATAAATGGAAAATATTACAAATTTCATAGAATAATTTTTTTATATCATCATGGATATTTGCCAAAATTTATTGACCATATAGACAATAATCCTTTAAATAATCTAATTGAAAATTTAAGGTCAGCAACACATGGTCAAAATCAGCAAAATTGTCCATTACAAAAAAACAACAAATCAGGAATTAAAGGTGTTTGTTGGGACAAAAAAATGCAAAGATGGCGAGTTACTGTAAGTAAAAAATATTTTGGATGTTATTTTGACAAAGAAGTTGCTAGATTTGTTGTTGAAACAATGAGGCATAAATATCATAAGGAGTTTGCTAATCATGGCAACTAAAAAGAAATTAACAGTAGTTGTGCCAGCTATTAAAGAAAAGTCAGGCAAAGTTATTGTCGCTAAATCTAAAGCATATAGCCATGATGAACTAAAAAAAATGGCTGGTAAAGAAGCTAAACACGCCAAACATGAGTTTGAGCTTTCTAATGGCCGTATTGTTACTCGAAAAGTAGCGGCCAAAGTAGCTGAAAAAGCTGGCGAAGTTCCTAAATCAGTCGGTAAAAAACTACACAGCCATGACCTAAGAAGGGCAGAAGGCATTAAAAAGAAAGTGATGAAATGACAGAAGAAAAGATTCCTTTTGGCGGAACCATAAAAGTGCCTTCAGATGCTTGTGAAGAAGCTTTCTTTGCCCTATATCCTGACTTTTTTTATGAAGGTTCTACAGCGTTAAATCTTTGGATTCAATCTTGGCAAGCCGCTTTGGACCATGTAGAAAACAAAAAGCCTGTAATTCAGCTTATATGAGAAAGAAAAAAATTCGAGTTACCTACGAATCTAGGTACAAAGAATTACTTAAAGATTATCAAAATGTATTAGATAAAATGGGCAAACAAACTGTCAGAATTATTAAGCTTCAAAAACTAATTCGAGATGCCCATTCTATTATGATGAATCATATGGATTATAAAGAATAAGCGGCAGTTAAGCCGACCTTCAAGGATGTCAAAGTGTATAGTTTTTCGGCTTTCTTATACACATATACATTAATATGTATAGAAAATGACCAAATTGATGCCGCTATCCTTGCAATATATCCATTGCTTTATGGATTCGATTAATACGATCATCAAGACCTACAGTTCCGCCATTGATGCGCTTAGTCATGGTAGTCCAATCTTCCTGATCAGCAAGGGCATTTAGGCCCTTTTTATTCCAAAACCAGCCAGCCGACATACAAGCCCATTCAGGCTCTAATAGAAGCTCAGGATGCTCTGTAAAAGGTTGCCCTAGAGCTTGTCCACATACAGTTACATTAGAACGCCCAGTAAGCTGGAAAATGCCTCTGCCATGAAATTTAAAACCATCGCCATCTTCAGTATTCCCAAGATCTGCTCTGCCGCCATAAACCTTATTAGCTAGTTTTTCAGGATTATTCGCATATTGATTAGCCACATCCAAATTAGGAAATCTGCTGGGCCAAACAGCCATAAGTCTAGAAGCTGAGTATGAAAGTCCTTCTTCAAGGTTTTTGAAGTTATTAGATTCATGCTGTGCTTGTCCTATAAAAGCTGCTTGTCTTGTAGGAGTATCTATGCCATATTTGGCAAAAGTATCATTTAAAGGTTTAAGCCACTTTTGGTCTATGCCAAGTGCTTGTAACTGCTCATTTGTCATTTAGTTACTTCATCATATTGTTTGTAACAAGCATTAAGAGCAGTTCTTATTTTGTCTGCTCTGGCAGCTTCCCTGATAAGAAATTCTGCATCTTCGGCAAAAAGGGTTGCCCCAGTTCCACTTTGTCCATTACTGGAACTTTCGCTACGACTGGGTCTGTTCCGCAACTGCACAAGAGAATCGGCAAGCTGATTATTAATAGCATTGATTTGAGCATCTTTTTCTTTCCTTATTTTGTCGGTATCTTCTTGGCTTTGAACTTCTTTAGCGTGAACCGCATTGGCTTGTGCAATTTTATAAGCATCTAGCTTGTAAGCTTCATATTTGCCATATCCAATACCGCCCAAAGCCATTACGCCCAAGCCAATCATTATCCAGTTAGAAATTGAAAGCGGAAACATTAGACAAGTCTTGGGCTAAAAGCAAATGTTGCAGGATAGTTTGCAATCAAAGCTGAGTTGTTATGCCATTGGTCAGGAGTAATAAAAGCAGGATCAACCAATGCTCTAATGTTCCAGCCTAAGTTTAAATACAAAGTTTTGCCAAAAATAGGTTTAAAAAGCACATATTGGAACAAACCATGACCTTTAACCAATAAATGACCAGGATGTGTTTCATCGCAATGCAAATCACCTGAATAGCTCATGCCGCTAGATCCATCAAAAGTCTTTACTGCAAAGCCATAAAACGGATTGCGCCAAAGCCAATGAACTTTAGACCACCAGTTCTTTTCAGGAAATCTTTGCTCAAAAGTAGCATCGCCATCTAAGCTGTTGTCAGGAGTCTGAAACCATGACAACCATTTATAAAGTCTAGGGCCTGTTCCCCATGCTGTTCCATTATTAAGCCAACCATCTTGATTTGACTTTAAAATTGCCAAAATAAACGCCAAAGGAAATGTTAAAACTGTTCCAATTAAATCAATAACAACTAAAAAAGGATAAATAATAAAGCTCATTGAACTGGCTCCGAAGTTATAAAACGCAAAATAGCAACAACCACGCCAATGACAACAAGCAAAATACCATAGTATTTATCAGCAATGATGTTTTGCAAATTGGAAAAATTGTCATAAAGAGCACCAAAAATTACTAAAGCTAAAGAGAACCACATGGTTCTTGATTGGTGCATTCGTTTCATTTTTGATGATATAAACCAGCTATAAAACTAATAAAACCACTAATTCCTGAAACCATTGCCATTCCAACCCAAAAACCGCCTCTTGATTTATTAGCAAGCGCAACTAATTCTTCAAGCTTGGACTCCATTTTGTCCATCTTTTTATTCATTTCTTCTAATTTTTTTTCGTTATTTTCCACAGTATTCCATAACACTCCGTAACGAACTGGATCTAACTCAAAGGACATAGGTTGCTCCATTAGGTTTTCATTATGAAAGCTAGTGAATAATATAATGGAGTATAAGTTCCAACGCTTGTCATAACTCCTGACGAAGCAAATCCACCTGTGGCATTTACTGAGAAAGAATTACCAGCACCAACTACAAAACTATCTTGTAAGTTTGGAGTGCCATTCTGACCATTACAAAGCACATAACCGCTTGGTACTGTAGCTATTGATCCTGACCATACCAAAATTGCACCTGATGGCACATTAGCCAAAGCCGCAGAATAAGGTATACCAGCAATATTGTCATAGGTATAAAGCGTTACATTGGCAGATGTTGCCAATACAAACTTATAAGAAACGCCTGAAGTAAGCCAAATTTCTGTTGGCGCAATACCATTTACACCCAAAACAATAGGGTTGGCACAGGCAATAGAACCATCTGCGCTTGTATAAGTTGTTAATGGTGTAGAAGAACCAGCCTGGTATGTATAAAGTAACCCTCCAGCCAAAGGAAGATTGTCTAGCCCCAAAAATGGAGTCATGGTATTGCCAATAGGCGATAGTAATACAGTCATTATTGTTCCTTAGCTGTTGGATTACCAGATAACAAGCCCCTTAAAGCTGTTGCTGGTACATTTTTTAATCTTGACTCAAATTTAGGTATTTTTCCAAGTCGCATCATATCTGCCAACTTAGATACTGAATTATTTTTATTAAGATTAGCGATTTGTTTAGCCCCAAAAGTGCTACCTGATAATAAAGCAGCAGATAAATTGCCACTAAGCGCATGAGTTCCAACTGTACTCAAAACACCCATAACAGTATCAGGAGCAAATTTAGATAGAAGATCTAAAGTTTTTTGAGTTACGCTACCTCTAGCTACATTTTTAATTGCTTCTTGTTCTTCAGGAGTAAAAAGCCTCATACGCTTATCATTTCTTGCCAAACTATTCATTTGATTTTTTAAAGATGTAGATAAGCTTTGATTAGTAAATTGAGCATCATTTACCATATCATCAAATATTTCAGCCTTTTTTAATCTAGAATATTGAGTTCTAGCATCTTTCCATGCTTGAGCACCTTGAGGACTTCCAGCAGTTAAATGCTGATCTGGAGCATGAAGAACATAACTATCAAACTCGTCTTTTAATTTTCCAGCCAACATTCTAACTTTAGGATTTGGAGAAACTTGCTCTCCAGCAATAATTTCTCTTAATGCTTGTAGCTCTAAATAATCTTTTGGTCTAGATGTATTTTTTAATTCATCTAATGCAGCTTTAATTCCTGAGTAAGTGTTTGAATTTTCAGCATAACCAAACTGCCTTAAATCTTTACCAACTTGATCCATATGCGCTGCAAACTTATCAGGAGCAAATTGAATTCCTGATTTTTCGGCTTGACTGTAAAGATTTTTTGCAGTTGCAGCAAGTTCTTCTTGAGAAGGAGCATTTAAAGATCTTTGCTTTAATGAAACTCCAAAAGGCATACCTGCAATAGCACCAGCACCCATAGCCATATAAGGATTGTTGGTTTTTTCATAAACAGCTTGACCTGCCACAGCAGAAGGAACGGAAGCGGCTAATTGTTTATAAGGTGCAGCAGAAGCAGACTCAGCTACTCCTCTTACAAAAGGAGAAGCTGCTGTTGTTGCCAATCTTGTCATCGCAGGTAATTCGGCAGCAGTTCCACCCATTGCGCTACCAGCAGTTTGAATCATTCTTTCTGGGCCAGTTTGAGCTATAGGAAGGCCAAGTTTATTCATATACTGCTGAGTTATATCGCTTGGCATTCCTAATTTAGGAATATTGGTTCCAGCAAAACGATTAATGCCACCTGTAACAGCATTGATGCCAGTATTTAATACATCGCCAACAGGAAGCGCAACAGAACCTACAAGAGCTCCTGGAGGCCCTGCAAGAGTTCCGCCAATAGCAGCACCAGTTACAGCAGGAGTTGCTCCTCTAGTAAATAATCCAGCAGCCCTGTTTAAAGTAAGATTAGGTTTTGGTTGAAGTTCTGATTCAGGAATATTAGTGCTTCCTGGCAAAGATTCTGGATTTACAAAAAGTTTATTATTTTCAGAAAGGTCTACACCTTCTAAAACTTTATCAAGATACTTTTCTGGATCTTTGGTTTTGAATCCACCATAAGCTTTCATGGCCTTTACATAATCGCCACCATGCTCTTTATGTAGTTGGCTAATGTAATAATCCATTGCGGCCCTAGCTTCATCAGCTTTAAATGGATTAAATTCAACACCTTGTTTGTGCAACATAGCAACTGTTTCAGGCATAAATTGACCTAAACCCATAGCACCAGATTCAGGATTTACGGCATGAGGATTTCCAGAACTTTCAGTTTGAATAACATTTTCTAAAAGCTTTGCTGGAGTTCCATAGCTTTTTTTAGTATCAAATTTGTTTGATTCAGGAGGCGTATATCCAGTAACTTGAACATTTTTACCAGAACCAGGCAAAAGCGCAGGTTCAGCAGACAATGAATCTGGATCTACAAATTCTAAAGCCATTATTTGCCCCTAGTAGCAAGATTATTAAGGGCTCTTAAATCTTCTTGAGCTTTTCTATATCTTTCTGATTTTTCTCCACCAAGCTCTTTAGTAATTTGAATAAGCCCTTCTTTATCTGTACCAGCATTTCTTTTAGCATCAGCCAATCTAATGGAATCTAAATTTAAATTTGAATTCCATTGTTGTTGATATTGATTAGCGTAAATAGGATTGTTATTGCTAATGGTTTGAGATTGGTCTACTCCATGATTAAACACTTGAACACCATAAGCCAATGCTCTGTTATATCTAGAGGTATATTGAATAGCTTCTGGATTCCAAGTAGTTTTACCTGCTGTTTGAACAGCTTGCTCAATTTGTTTTTGAGTTCCGCCAGTACCGCCCATTTTTCCTGCTCCATATGCAGGATTTTGCGACAATAAATTGGTTTCATTGGTTAATACATGGCCCAAAATATCATAATTAGCTGCTGGATTTCCATAATTAAAATCAGGAATACCAACATAATTACCTTTAAGAGCATTCCATAATTGAGCACCTTGTCCAGTATCGGTAACTTGTGATAACTGAATGGCTTGATTTGCAGCAGATTCAATTTGAACTGCTTTACCAGCTTGCTCTCTTGAAGTATTAACCAAATTATTGCCAATTTCAAGATTGGTTTCAATTTGAGGAGAAAGCTTGGTAACAACAGGCCTTTGTTGATTTGCAGGTCTATTCATTTGTGCTGGTGTAACACCACTTGGCTGACCATATCCTGATTGTGCAGATCCTGGTTGAATAGGTTGAATTTGTCCTTGAGGGCCTACTAAATATTCTGTATTTGGTTCTAATCCAGAATTATCACCAGGTTGAGCAACTTGTTTAGTTCCAACAGGAATTTGACCTTGAACAAATTGATTTTGCGGCGCACCTTGATATTGTGATGTTGGAACAAATTGTGTTCCTTGACCAGTAGAAACTGGAGTAGGAGCACGATTAGCTTGTGCAAATTGCTCTGTGTTTGTACCTGCTTGTTGAACACCATTTTTAATCATTTGAATAGCTTGCACAGGATCTTTGTCTACAAGACTTACAAGATCATTGTGAGCTTTACCGCCATTTACTTCAGGAACGCCAATACTATGTAAATATTCTTTTGTTTGATCTAACTTCTTTTTAATGGCTTCTTTGTTTCCATTAACAAAATCAGGATCAGTTAAAAGACCTCCGTAAGTTCCACGAGCAATATTTGCATAATGTTGTTGTAAATCAACTCCAGCTTTTTCAGATTCTAAAACCTTTTTTTTGCTTTCTGCTTTTCCAGCTTCAATTTTAGGCTGTAATAATGCTTGTTTTTCTTGATAATCAAGCAAATTATTAAGTTGTGTCATTCCATCTTGCGGAGCATATTTATTGCCAGCAACAGGGTTTATTTGATAATTAGGTTGTTGAAATCCTTGAACGTCAAAAGCCATAATTTATTCCTTTAGGCTACTGGGCCAATAAAATTACTGCTACCTTGAATTGCAGAAGCAGGAATATTGTTTAAAGCATTTGAACCATAACCACCAGCAGTTAATTGTTGCTGCGCAGCATTAGGTTGATTAAAGAAATTACCAGCTAACTGTCCTAATGGAGTTCCTATTCCTGCATAAGTGCCACCCAAAGTATTTGCTGCGCCAGCAGTTCCTGCGCCTTGTGCATAACCTTGCTGACCATAATTTCCTGCCAATGCGCCAGCTAAAGAAGTGTTAAGGTTAGCCATTGAACCACCATAACCAGTAGTTATGTTGGATAAATTATTAGTAGCACCCAAACCCATATTAGCTACAGGCTGTAAATTGCCAAAAATGTTATTACGTTGAGTTTGATAGTTGGTAAATGCGTTTTGATAAGCGTTTTGAGCAAAATTGCCTACATTTGACTGTAAACCTTGCAAAGCATTACCGCTTAACAATCCGCCACTTGCATTAGAAACAGCATTAGTAGTTCCTGTTAATTGACCTTTTAAAAAGTCATAATTAGGAGCAAGGCCATTAAGTAAATCTTGAGTCGTAAATTGATGTGTTGCATAACCATTATTTATTAAATCGCCTAAAGCAGTAGAAGCAGCAGAGCCTGTAGCTGTATAAGGTGAATATGAGCTGCTAGCAGTATTGTAAGCATTGGTTAAGTATGGCCCAGCATTAGTAAATCCAGTATTTAATGCAGTTGCAGCATTTTGCAATCCAGCAACTTGTTGCTGTGAACCCTGTTGTTGGCCTGAAGCA
>Ga0214170_1000331_pt1 | contig 17865 bp, 22 predicted proteins | sample TroBogEpilimnion_2_FD_153008 | JGI IMG/M metagenome (GOLD analysis project Ga0214170, IMG submission 153008) | Freshwater microbial communities from Trout Bog Lake, WI - 27JUN2007 epilimnion | ecosystem: Environmental > Aquatic > Freshwater > Lake > Epilimnion/Euphotic zone | place: Trout Bog... | reverse complement strand
ACGCACGGCCCGGCTTCACGGGTCGTCGTGAGCATTTCACGGGAGAACGAGAGCCAATACATTCTGGAGATCACAGATAATGGTCCCGGTTCATACAACCCAACGCCTGGCAAAGGAACAGTCATAATCGATGCCTGGTGCTCAATTCTCAGAGGAAGTAAAGAGATCGAATCATCGCCTGGTAAGGGCTACACACTTCGGGTTTATCTACCGTTTACTAAGCACACCAAATAAAAACAGCCCCACCCGAAGGTGAGGCCACGCTAAGTTTTTGGTTAAGCACTCTCTCCTAAGACTGAGACGCGATTATTTGATACTGAGATAAAGCCACCGCTCATCTGGAAATCATGGGATGAACCATCGCTCGCCTTGATAGAGACAGTTCCATCGACCAAGACTCCAAGGAGTGGTGCGTGGTCAGGCAAGATTCCAATGTCACCTTCGAGTGTGCGTGCTGAAACCATCGTTGCTTCGCCCGACCAGACGCGCTTTTCGGGCGATACAACTTCAACGGTGAGTTGGCTAGACACGGGTTATGCCTTTACCGATGCAGCAAGCTCTGCAGCCTTGCGCTCGACATCGTCGAGGCCGCCGCACATGAAGAATGCCTGCTCTGGAACGTGGTCATACTTACCATCTGCAAGGGCTTCGAAGGCTTCGATTGTGTCCTTCAATGGAACGAAGGAGCCATCGATACCGGTGAAGACCTTCGCAACGAAGGTGTTCTGTGACAAGAAGCGCTGGATACGACGGGCGCGACCAACCAAGATACGGTCTTCTTCAGAGAGTTCATCGATACCCAAGATCGCGATGATGTCCTGGAGATCCTTGTAACGCTGCAAGATCTGCTTGATGCGGTTTGCAACGCGGAAGTGGTGCTCGCCGATGTAGCGAGGATCCAAGATACGTGATGTTGAGTCGAGTGGATCCACCGCAGGGTAGATACCAAGCTCTGAGATCGGACGAGACAACACAGTTGTTGCATCCAAGTGAGCGAAGGTTGTGTGTGGAGCTGGGTCGGTGATGTCATCGGCAGGAACATAGATCGCCTGCATCGATGTGATCGAGTGACCACGTGTTGATGTAATGCGCTCCTGCAACTGACCCATCTCATCAGCGAGTGTTGGCTGATATCCCACAGCAGAAGGCATACGGCCGAGAAGTGTTGATACCTCTGAACCTGCCTGTGTGAAGCGGAAGATATTGTCGATGAAGAGCAATACATCTTGGTTCTGAACGTCACGGAAGTATTCAGCCATTGTGAGAGCTGAGAGCGCAACGCGCAAACGAGTTCCAGGTGGCTCATCCATCTGACCGAAGACCAGTGCAGTCTTATTGATAACGCCAGTCTCTGTCATTTCGAGGAAGAGGTCGTTACCTTCACGAGTACGCTCACCAACACCGGCGAATACAGATACGCCACCGAAGTTTTCAGCTACACGGTAGATCATCTCTTGAATAAGAACGGTCTTACCAACACCAGCACCACCGAAGAGGCCGATCTTTCCGCCCTTTACATATGGTGTAAGGAGGTCAATAACCTTGATACCAGTTTCGAACATCTCGGTCTTTGACTCGAGCTGATCGAATGCTGGAGCTGTGCGGTGAATCGGCCAACGCTCCTTGATATCGAGTGATGATGTTGGAACGTCGAGTGACTCACCGAGGGTATTGAATACGTGGCCCTTTGTGACATCACCGACTGGAACAGAGATTGGAGCGCCGGTATCTGATACAGAGGCACCGCGGACCATGCCGTCAGTTGGCTGCATCGAGATCGCACGGACGAGGTTATCGCCGATGTGCTGCGCTACTTCGAGAGTCAGCGTACGGGTAGTGCCCGAGAGCTCGACTTCAACATGGAGGGCGTTGAAGATCGCTGGCATCGCATCAGATGGAAACTCAATGTCCACAACTGGTCCGATAACGCGAGCAACGCGGCCGTTCTTGGTTGCTGTAGCTGATGTCATTATTCGCTCCCTGCGCTAGCTGAGGCAAGAGCATCTGCTCCGCCAACAATTTCACTGATCTCTTGCGTAATTTCTGCCTGACGAGCCGCGTTGGCCAATCGGGTAAGTGACTTGATGAGCTCATCAGCGTTATCAGTCGCTGACTTCATCGCACGACGACGTGCAGCATGCTCGGAAGCAGCTGATTGCAACATCGCGTTGAAGACTCGAGCTTCGACGTATCGAGGAAGAAGTGCATTGAGCACCTCAGATGCATCTGGTTCGAATTCGTATTGTGGAAGCAAGCCTTCTGGGGCTGCCTCGGTCTGCAGTGGAAGAACTTGGTTCGTCACTGGAAGTTGAGTGATCATCGACTTGAACTGGGTGTAGATAACGTGCAGTTCATCGGCTTTATTCTCTCCAGCAGCAGCGAGGAATGCATTGATCAACGCTGCTGATACTTCGCGAGCGTGAGCAAATTGTGGGTTATCAGAGAAGCCGGTCCATGATCCAGCGATCGCACGGTTACGGAACTTGTAGTAGTTCACTGCCTTGCGGCCAACCAAGTAAGCATCTGCTGTGATGCCGCGAGCCTGGAGGGCTGCCATCACGATGTCGCCTTCCTTGATTGCGGCGTTGGAGTAAGCACCAGCCATTCCACGGTCAGCAGCGATAATCAATACCGCAGCGCGACGTGGGCTTGCTGAAGCAGTGGTGAGTGGATGATCAACCTTCGAGAAGGTTGCAACCGCAGTCACGGCCTGTGTGAGCTCATTCGCGTATGGCGAAGAAGCGTTCACACGTTGCTGCGCCTTGACGATACGAGAGGCAGAGATTAACTCCATAGCCTTCGTGATCTTCTTCGTCGCCTTAACCGAACGCATTCGGCGGCGATAGACGCGTAGTTGGGCACCCATGAGTTCTTACTTCACCTCTGAAGACTGGAACTGAGTCTTGAATGTGGCAACTGCCTCTTCAAGAGCTGAGATCGTGTCATCGGAAAGTTCGCGAGTTGTTGAGATAACTTCAAAGATTGAAGCGCGCTCACGTGCGATGAAATCAAGGAACTCAGATTCAAAGCGACGGATATCAGCAACAGGAATTGAGTCCATCTTGCCAGTTGTTCCGGCCCAGATTGATGCTGCTTGACGCTCTACTGAGTAAGGCGAGTACTGACCCTGCTTCAAGAGTTCAACCATGCGAGCACCGCGCTCAAGTTGAGCCTTTGACGCTGCATCGAGGTCAGAACCGAATGCTGCGAATGCTTCGAGTTCACGGTACTGAGCAAGATCAAGACGCAGACGTCCAGCGATCTTCTTGATCGCCTTTGTCTGTGCTGATCCACCCACACGTGAAACCGAGATACCTACGTTGATCGCTGGGCGAACGCCGGCGTTGAACAAGTCGGTCTCAAGGAAGCACTGACCATCGGTAATCGAAATAACGTTTGTTGGGATGAACGCAGATACGTCATTTCCCTTGGTCTCAATGATTGGCAAGCCAGTCATTGAGCCGCCGCCGAGCTCATCGGAGAGCTTTGCGCAACGCTCGAGCAGACGTGAGTGCAAGTAGAAGACGTCGCCTGGGTAAGCCTCGCGACCTGGTGGACGACGAAGCAACAAGGAGACTGAACGGTAGGCCTCAGCCTGCTTTGAGAGATCATCGAAGATGATCAATACATGCTGGCCGTTGTACATCCAGTGCTGACCGATCGCTGAACCTGTGTAAGGAGCGAGGTACTTGAAGCCTGCTGGATCTGATGCTGGAGCTGCAACGATTGTTGTGTACTCCATTGCGCCAGCGGCTTCGAGTGCGCCCTTAACAGAGGCAATCGTTGAACCCTTCTGGCCAATAGCTACGTAGATGCACTTAACCTGCTTCTTTGGATCGCCACTCTTCCAGTTATCGCGCTGGTTGATGATGGTGTCGATTGCAATCGCAGTCTTACCAGTCTGACGGTCACCAATGATCAACTGACGCTGACCACGGCCGATAGCGGTCATCGCATCGATCGCCTTGATACCGGTCTGCATTGGCTCTTTAACAGGTTGGCGCTGAACAACTGATGGTGCCTGAACTTCAAGAGCACGAGAGGCTTCAGCCTTGATCTCGCCCTTGCCATCGATTGGTCGACCGAGAGCATCGACTACGCGGCCCAAGAATGCATCGCCAACTGGAACAGAGAGAATTTCTCCAGTGCGGCGGACAGTTGTTCCTTCTTCGATACCGGTGTATTCGCCCAAGATAACGACACCGATCTCACGAACGTCGAGGTTGAGTGCAAGACCCAACGTTCCGTTCTCAAACTTCAAAAGTTCATTGGTCATTGTTGAAGGTAGTCCTTCAACACGAGCGATGCCGTCGCCTGCCTCAGTTACTGTGCCGATCTCATCTCGGGCTGCAGCGCCTGGGTTATATGAAGCAACGTGCTTTGCAAGTGCGTCGCGAATCTCTTCGGGACGAATTGTTAGCTCGGCCATAATGTATTCCCTCTGTCTCTCTATCTAGTCGAACCTCGTCTTGGTCGAGTATCGAAATCTATTTCTAAACTGCGAGCGCTCTGCTCGCTTCTGCCAAACGATTGCTGATCGTTCCATCGATGATCTCGTCGGCGAAGCGAACTTCGATTCCGCCAAGTACTGATGGATCAATCTCGGTATTGATATGTACAGGTTGTCCCACTTGCTTCGTCAAAGAAGCTGCGAGCTTCTCGGATTGGGCCGGGGTAAGAGCGATAACGCTGCGCACGACCGCGACGAGGCGGTTACGGCGAGCTGAAACTGCGTGGGCAAAGGCTGACAGGGCTGCTTCGATGCTGCGGCCACGGGTTCCACCAACAAGCGCCTGAAGGAGGCGAACAGTTGATGGGGCTGCCTTTGCGGCGAAGATTGAGTCGATCAATGCGACCTTGCGGTCAGTTGAATCCGCGCGGTCATTGAGTGCCAAGCGAAGTTCATTGCTGGTGACGATCAAACGTGAGAAGAGGAAGAGTTCTTCTTCAACACGATCGAGTGCGTTCTCACCATTTGCAGCGGTCGCTTCTGCTTCTACTGCAATCTGCTCGATCGCATCAGCGATCTCAGATGATGATGACCAACGGAATGAAGCGGCGCTCACGAGAAGTGAGACTGCCTTTGCACCGATCTGTGATCCAAAGAGATCGTTGATGAGTGCAGTCTTTGAAGCATGATCGCGAGCAGGATCTGTAAGTGCGCGGCGCAATCCGACTGAAGAGCCGACTGCACCGAGCGCCTTAAAGAGGTCGGCTGATAGCGCAGTGCACTCTGCAGATGAAGCGCCCTTGAGCTGCTCATCTAGTGCACCGCGTAGCGCCAAGAGTGCTTGGCGAGAGCTACCACCGAGAACGATCATTACTTACTCTTCTCCAGATCTTCTAAGAAGCGATCGACAATACGTGATTGTCGTACCTGGTCTTCAAGTGCTTCTCCGACGATCTTGGATGCAAGATCAACGGCCAGAGTTCCGACCTCAGCGCGAAGTGAGGAGATTGCCTTCTCACGTTCTGCTTCGATTGAACTATGGGCTGCTGCAGAAATACGGGCAGCCTCTTCTTGTGCCTGCGCGCGAAGATCTTCGATGATCGCTGCACCTTGGGCGCGAGCTTCTTCACGGATCTTTGCTGCTTCACCACGAGCATCAGCAAGTTGAGCGGTATATGACTCAAGTGCCTTTGCTGCTTCAAGCTGCGCACGCTCTGCCTTCTCAATGCCACCCTGGATCGCCTCGGTACGTGCCGCAAATGCCTTTTCAAACATTGGCGTAACGAACTTACGGAGAACGAGGAAGAGCAGACCGAAGGCGATAGCGCCGACGATCAACTCAGCTGGCTTTGGAAGGAGCGGGCTCTGTGCCGCTTCAGCCACAAATAGAGAATGCATCTCTTTTCCTATCTAAAAGTTCTAAAAGTACGTATTAGGTGAATTAGAGGACGAATGCGAGGACGAGGCCGAATAGCGCCAAAGCTTCTGCCAAGGCGAAGCCGAGGAATGCGATTGGCTGCAAGACAGAACGTGCCTCAGGCTGACGTGCTACACCGTTGATGTACGCGGCGAAGATTAAGCCAGTTGCGATTGCGGGTCCGATTGCAGATAGGCCATAACCGACCAGGTTGAGTGTGCCTTTCATCTTTGTTGCCTTTCGTTCGTTTGTACTCATAAGCAGTTGCTTACAAGGGGTAGGGAAAGTTGGTTAGTGCTCGTCCGCCAAAGCGCCTGCAATGAAGAGGGCTGATAGCAGGGTGATGATGTAGGCCTGTAGGCACTGCACCATAAACTCGAAGAAGGTCATCGCGATACCAAATCCAAAGGAGAAGGGCGAGAGGATCTTCATCAAGAGGTGGTTATCGTGAAGCATGTAGTTGCCGCCGCCAATGAAGACGAGCAAGAGCAAGTGACCGGCGAACATATTTGCGAAGAGACGCAGTGAGAGTGTCACTGGACGAATCAAGAAATAGGTTGCGATCTCAATCGGAGTAAGAAGAATGTAAGCAAACTTTGGAACACCCGGAAGGAATGCAATTCCCTTCAGGTACTTACCGAGGCCCTGCTTCTTAATTCCGATTGCGTGGAAGATGAAGTACGAGAAACCGGCGAGCACATATGGGAAGGCAACGTGCGACATCGCTGGGAATTGCAGGAACGGAATGATTCCGAAGATGTTATTGACAAGTACAAAGGTGAAGAGCGTGAAGAGGAATGGCACGAATTGAAGGAAGCCATGTCCAATAATCTCTTCAGCCAAGTCCTTACGAACAAATGCGTAGATCGATTCGCCAACGAATTGAAGCTTGCCCGGAACAACTGAAGCTTTACGAGAAGCAGCGACGAAGAAGATTGAGATAAGGATGATGCTCAGGAAGACGAGCAGGATTGGCTTTGTTGTGTACGCGCTGTTCCCAAAAACGGGAGGCAGATTGAAGTCATTGGTGCTTGGCGGGACGAACCCTGGGCCAGCTACAGCAGACGCGAACACGCACTCTCCCTTGTAACGGTCAAAACTGAATATTTCGTGGGAAGACGGCGTAACCCTATTAGGCGTAGATCAAAATCCAAAACTCAAAGCGGTAACGAAAATGTGACCTTTGGGGTACTAGATCGCCCTATTCACGCCCGAAGCGGAGCCAGACGAGGTAGATCGAGGCGCCCATTCCGAGTAGGCAGCCAGAGAGCAAGAACCAATGGTGGTGTGGGTTGATCCAGTGGTCGAGGCCGTAGCCGATGCCACCCCAGATGACCAGGCCTGAGATCAGGTAACCCAGGATTGACCAGAGTGCGCCCTCTTCATTTGATGCCATGGTGGCCTCCCCTTTTACTCTTTTGTGAGAGGTAATGGTAACCCGAGCTTGAGCTTCAGAAATGCACGGATCTCCCCTGCCAGCCAAGCGGCGGTGATCGCCAGTGCTGTGACGGCGAAGGCGGCCCGATTGACCGTGGTTGGGGCGGTGAACTTGGTGACGACCAGCAAGAAGGCTCCCATGACCATCACCTTGGCAAAGTAGGAGAACATGGCGAGGGCCATCGTGGCGATCGGGTCGAGGTTCTTTGAGATCGCACTGATCCCGAGGTGGACCGAGAAGAAGAGCACGACCGTCAGGCTGGCTAGGAGTGATCCCCAGGCGCCAGGTCCCTTGCGAAGTGCGATCGAACCGGCAACACAAACGACGGCGACGAAAAGTGCTGGGATGAGCGCGCCTCGCCACATCTTCTCTTCACTAGATGATCCGACACTGAGGTTAGACATTCTGTGGCTCCACATTTCTTCTAGCTTCGGTCGCGCCAGATGAACGCTTGCGAAGTGTATCGACGATCAAAACAACTGAGATTGATGCAATTGCTGCAGCGACGAGAAGTGCGATCCACAGCGGTTCGAAAGCTGCAATCACGGTTGGAAAGGCGAAGGTCGCCGCCCATAAATAGAGAATGAAGGTCGTACGACGATGTGAGTTACCGAGATCTAACAAGCGGTGATGCAGGTGCTGGCGATCAGAGGCGAATGGCGAACGACCGGCACGAAGGCGACGAACAATTGCCATAATCAAATCAAGTAATGGAATCGCAAGAATTGTAAATGGAAGCAACAACGGTAGATAAGCCGATCGCGAACTCGAACTTGAAATCGCATTGACATCGATCTGACCGGTAAGTGTGATCGCCGATGCGGCGAGCAAGAGTCCGAGCAACATCGCACCAGAGTCGCCCATGAAGATTCGAGCTGGGTGGAAGTTGTGTGGCAAGAAGCCAAGGCACATACCGATGACCACTGCTGTGATCAATGAAGGTGCGCCAGCACGGCTAAAGCCATTTACTACCGCGAGAATATAAGAGAAGGCGAAGAAGGCAGTGGCGCAGATAGCGACCACACCTGTTGCGAGGCCATCAAGGCCATCGATGAAATTCACTGCGTTAATCACTGTCATCACAAAGAGAACGGTGAGGAGTTGGCCAATATTGGCTGGCAAGGTGAGAATGCCATTGATCGGAAGCCAGAGAATTTGTACGCCATGAAGTAGCAAGATGCCGGCAGCAAGCGCTTGTCCTGCAAACTTGGTAATCGAATCTAGATCGAAACGATCATCGAGCATTCCAAGAACCATGATGAAGGTTCCTGCCAAGAAGATTCCTTGCGCCTCCCGACCAAATGACTTTCCAACAAGTGGCAGGTGATTCACGATTAAGAAGGTGATCGACATAGCGCCCCACATCGCGACTCCACCCCAACGCGGCGTCACAACGGTATGAACATCTCGATCACGAATTCCTACATACGCACCAGAACGCATCGCAAGCGAGCGCACCAATGGCGTTAGTAAGAAGGTGATGATCGCCGCTAGTAGCAGCGTCAAGAGATATTCGCGCATTTACTCTCGCTTATTAAGGGCGTGGGTAGACCGGGAATTGCGCGGTAAGAGCATGTACATCAGCGCGGATAGCCGCTGCCTTTGAGGCATCTTCGCCATCCTTAATTGCGCGAGCAATCAGTGATGCAATCTCTGTCATCTGCGGGACGCCCATGCCTTGAGTCGTTGTCGCTGCAGAACCGACGCGGATACCGCTCGTTGTTCCTGCACCTTCTGAATCAAATGGGATCGCATTCTTATTGAGAGTGATGCCAGATAGTCCGCAACGCTCATCGGCGATCTTGCCCGATACGCCAGTACTACGGATATCGATAAGAGCGAGGTGGGTCTGAGTTCCGCCAGATACGGCGCGCATTCCTTCTGCTTCAAGACCAGCTGCGAGCGCCTTCGCATTCGTGATGACGTTCTTTGCGTATGACTGGTACTCAGGTGTTGCGCACTCTTTCAGTGCTACAGCCTTGCCAGCTACTGCGCTCATGATTGGGCCACCCTGCATGCCAGGGAAGACTGCCTTATCAAGTGCTGCTGCGTGCTCGGCCTTGCTCAAGATCATGCCACCTCGTGGACCGCGGAGAACCTTGTGGGTGGTGAAGGAGACGACATCGGCATAAGGAACTGGTGATGGGATCGCCTTACCTGCCACGAGTCCAATGAAGTGAGCTGCATCGACCCACATGATCGCGCCAACTTCATCGCAGATCGCGCGGACCTTCTCGAAGTCGATCAAACTTGGATAGGCGGTCGCACCGCTACAGATCATCTTTGGCTTATTGGCAATAGCGAGATCGCGGAGCTCGTCGTAGTCGATCAATTCATTATCTTGGCGAACGCCATACGAGACGATGTTGTACCACTTGCCCGAGAAGTTAACCTTGGCACCGTGGGTGAGATGGCCGCCATGTGGCAGTGACATCGCAAGGACGGTATCTCCTGGGTTGGTAAATGCTTTATAGACAGCGACGTTGGCACTAGCGCCTGAGTGTGGCTGCAAGTTTGCGTGCTCTGCGCCGAAGAGCGCCTTTGCGCGTTCGATACCGATGGTCTCGACCTTATCGACCTCTTCACAACCGCCGTAGTAACGCTTGCCTGGATAGCCCTCGGCATACTTATTGGAGAGGGTCGATCCCATGGTCGCAAGGACTGCAGGTGATGTGAAGTTCTCAGATGCGATCAGCTGCAAGTTGCCGCGTTGACGTTCTAACTCGGTGAGTAGAAGCGCTGCGATCTCTGGATCTTGAGCGTTGAGCTGGTTGAAATCTGGGCCATAGAAAGTTTCGGTCATACCGCAAGCCTAGTAGACGAGAAGTTCTTAGGTCGCGCTCGGCCCAAGCGTCGGCAGGATTGCCTGCAGCTGCGCCAGTGAGATTGCTCCCACGCGGGCGGCGATGAGACCGCCGGGCTTACCGAGCACCTGACGGCGAACCAGCGTCGATGCTGGGCCTGGTACCAAAGCGCCCTCATCAACGTAGATGGCGATCGCTGATTCATGGGCCGGTACGAATTGGATCTCATGAGATGGGCCACTGCCTGCGATTGCAGCGCTGGCAACTGCCAACGGGCCAGTCTTGCTGGCAAGGGTGCGTAAGAAGTTCTGTGCTGGAACTCGCACTGCAAACTCTCCAAGCGTCCCGCTATCGCCGAGGTCCCAATTTAGTGAAGCATTTGCTGTGACCTGAATAGTGAGGAGACCTGGCCAGAAGGCATCGGCGAGAGATCGAAGATCTGCATCAAAGTCGGTCGCGATGCCCGATAAGACATCGGCCGATCCGACGATCACTTGTGATGCGGTGTATGCAGGATCGCCACGGAGAATGTGAATATTGCGAACTGCTTCATGATCGAAGGCATTGGCAACATACATGTAGCCGTGCTCGGCGGCGATGACGCCCACTCCACCAGCGCTAATGAGCTTCGCAGCCTCATCGATCGTTGCCTCGAAATTATCTGGGGTAAGAGTTGTGTAGGTAGACATTCTTTTCCTGGTTTTCCTAGTTCAGCCTAATTCAACGCCGCGAGCTTTTCGGCGAGTGCGCCATCGACCATCGCGTGGATCGTTGTGCCATGTTCGGAGTACTCCTCGCTCATGATCTCACCGCGATCATGGATCGCAGATACTAAATCACCGCGATTAAATGGGATTGTGGTGCGCACTTCAACTCGCGGCCGAGGCAGATTTGTCTCGATCGCCTTGAGAAGAGTGTCGATACCAAAACCTGTACGAGCCGAGAAAGCGAAGCTATTTGGCTCGGCACGAAGAATCTGCATCATGACTTCTGGGGCTGCGATATCGGCCTTATTGATCGCAATAATCTCAGGGATATCTCCCCCGCCAACTTCAACGATCACTTTACGTACTGCGCGAATCTGCTCCATTGGATCTGGATGTGAGCCATCAATAACGTGGACGATCAGATCAGCTGCAGCGACCTCTTCGAGCGTTGATTTAAAGGCTTCAACGAGTTGGTGCGGTAGGTGGCGAACGAAGCCGACCGTGTCCGAGAGCGTATAAATACGGCCATCTGGAGTCTTCGTCTGCCGAGTCGTTGGATCAAGGGTTGCAAAGAGCGCGTTCTCAACGAGCACGCCGGCATTGGTAAGGCGGTTCATCAGTGATGACTTACCGGCATTGGTATAGCCAGCGATTGCTACCGATGGAATATTGAATCGAGTGCGCTCTTGTCGCTTGGTATCGCGAGCGACCTTCATCTCTTTGATCTCTTTGCGAATCTTCGCCATCTTGTCATTGATGCGACGACGATCAGTCTCAATCTTCGTCTCACCTGGACCACGTCCGCCGATACCACCAGCCTGACGCGAGAGTGAATCACCCCAACCACGAAGACGTGGGAGCAAGTAGGTCATCTGTGCGAGTTCGACTTGGGCCTTACCTTCACGCGACTTCGCATGTTGAGCGAAAATATCCAGGATGAGTGCGGTGCGGTCGATGACCTTCACCTTCACCTTTGACTCCAGTGATCGCAACTGAGCAGGCGATAACTCGCCATCACAAACAACAGTGTCCGCACCTGATGAAACAACAGCTTGGCGAAGTTCAACGACTTTTCCTGACCCGATAAAGGTCGATGGATCTGGTCGATCGCGGCGTTGAATGAGTCCATCCATCACCTGCGATCCTGCAGTCTCTGCAAGTGCGCGAAGTTCTTTCAATGAGTTCTCGGCATCGAGCAAAGTGCCTTCAGTCCAGACGCCTACTAAGACAACTTTCTCAAGACGTAATTGGCGGTATTCAGCATCAGAGACATCTTCTAATTCAGTAGAGAGGCCGTGGACGCGACGCAGTGCTTGGCGATCTTGCAGATCTTGTTGTTGGCTCTCGGTATATTCCGCTGATGATTCGCTCTCATCAAATTCAGCAGCGACCTGGGCCGACTCCCGAAGGAGTTGGTCGATATCAATATCGAGTGGTTCTTGGTCGCGTGTCATTGCCTTAAAGGTACTTGGTTATGTCGTGATCGGCGATCAGAAGAGCAGGGCCGGTGAGCGTAGCGTTGCTGTGAGGATCAATATCGACGGTAAGGCGGCCACCCGGTGGGTTGATGACCCAGTGGGAAGGCAGTGATTTCTTCGTCTTCAAAGTGGCAGCGAGCGCAACAGCGCAGATACCTGTGCCGCAGCTACGGGTCTCCCCTGATCCACGTTCATGTACGCGCATCGCGAGTTCGCCATTCTCTAAGAACTTTACGAATTCAACGTTAACGCCATCTGGGTATTCATCAGCGGGTTCCACGATCGGTGGGTTCTTCAAATCTCCGGCATCGGCAAGGTCATCGACGAAGACGACCGCGTGCGGATTACCAACGTTGATGTTGTAGCCGGTCCAACTCTTATCGCCAACAGTCACAGTGATCTCGCCATAGACCTCGTGGATGCCGCCCATATTGACCGCGATATCGTCGACGGCCGGGACAGCGAGGTACTTCATGCCGGCACGAGTATTGATGGCAAAGATGCCTTCACCTTGATGACCGCGTTCGACTAAATAACGAGCCATGACCCTGATGCCATTTCCGCACATCTCTGCTAGTGACCCATCGCTATTGCGGTAATCCATAAACCACTTACCATCGCGCTTGATAATGCGAATCGTGCCATCTGCGCCAATGCCAGTTGTGCGGTCGCAGATCCGAGCTACTTGTTCTGGCGTGAGTTCGTGCGCATCCTCTGGATCAAAGAGCACGACAAAGTCATTCTCGGTTCCGTGCCCGTATGTTGCGATCATCTTTTAATAATAGTTGCTAACGCCACTTCAAGGCGCGCCTTTGTCGTGGAATGAGCTGAGAGCCAGGTGATGCGGGTATCCCTTGAGAACCAGGTCTCTTGGCGCCTTGCATAGTGGCGAGTGGCCCGCTTCGTCTCCTCCTTCGCCTCATCTTCGGTGGTGAGGCCATGCTTCATCGCAATGATCTGTGAATATCCGATCGCCTTCTGGGCGGTACTTCCCTCTAAGAGTCCCTGGTCAATAAGCGTCTCGACTTCATCAACAAACCCTTGATCCCACATCCGATCGACACGGGTATTAATCCGCTCGCCTAGATGTTCGCGCTCCATCGCAAGGCCGATCTGGATTGCATCGGGATAGCGAGTGGAGTCCTGGCGCGGCAAAGATGATGTGTAAGGCTGACCAGTAAGTTCGATCACCTCAAGTGCGCGAATCACGCGGCGAATATTGGCGACTGGGATTGCAAGCGCCGCTGCCGGATCAAGGGTTGCAAGCTGTGCATGCATCGCTTCTGCCCCTGCGACTTCAGCTTCATCTGTAATACGTTGGCGAATAACCGGATCTGTGTCTGGGAAATTGAGATCATCTAAGAGCGCTTTGATGTAGAGGCCTGTGCCGCCTACAACGATTACAGGAATATTTTTTGAAAGAAGTTCATCAACCTTAGCCCGAGCCTGCGTCTGATACCAGGCGACAGTTACATCTTGCTTTACAGGAACTACACCGAGGAGATGATGTGGGATTCCTGCTCGCTCTTCAAAAGGCAATTTGGCGGTTCCGATATCCATGCCCTGATAGAGCTGCATCGAATCGGCATTGATGATCTCGCCCTGTAACTCTTGGGCTAAGGCGATTGCGAGAACGCTCTTTCCGGTCGCAGTTGCACCACTGATAACGATTAGTGGACTAGAACTGCTCATCACCCAATCGTAGTTGATTCATGATCCGAGCCATCATCTGATGGCCAAAGCCCTTCCGGGCAAGGAGAGATGAGATACGGCGGTAGATGACATCCTGATCGAGGTGAGCGCAGGAGCGGTACTTCTTCTCGGCGAGTGCGAAGGCCATCGCATACTCATCTTCATCGTCGACCTCATTGAGGACTTCATCGATGATGTCTTGCGCGACGCCCTTCTGGCGAAGTTCAGAGCCAATGACGCGCTTGCTGAGCTTCTTCTGACGCTGACGTGACTCTGACCAGATCTTTGCGAATTCGAGATCGTTGAGTAGGCCCTGGAGTTCGAGTGCGTCGAGGACTCCGGTTGCATTCTCCTCATCTACGCCGCGAGAGAGTAGATGCTTATGTAACTCAGCCCTACTCCGAGCGCGAGGGGCGAGCGCATGAAGCGCCATATCCATCGCGTCGGAGTAGGTATGAGGTGAATCGTCCTTAACGGATTTCAACTTTTAGAACTCGACCTCAGCTGTTGCCTCATCGACAGCAGCGACGAGCGCTGGGTCAATGGCGACAGGGACATAGTGGTCGCGGATCTGCTGCTCGATATCGTTGGCGAGATCAGGGTTATCAAGGAGGAATGCACGAGCATTCTCTTTACCTTGACCGAGCTGATCAGGACCGTAGGTATACCAAGCGCCAGACTTCTTTACGACGCCGACTTCAACGCCGAGATCGATGAGTGATCCTTCGCGTGAGATACCAGTGCCGTAGATAATGTCGAACTCTGCCTGCTTGAACGGTGGAGCCATCTTATTTTTGACGACCTTCACGCGAGTACGGTTTCCGACCGCATCTTGGCCATCCTTAAGAGTTTCGATACGACGGACATCAAGACGGATAGAGGCGTAGAACTTCAGTGCCTTACCGCCGGTAGTTGTCTCTGGTGTTCCGAAGAAGACACCGATCTTGTCACGGAGCTGGTTGATGAAGATCGCTGTGGTATTTGATTGGTGAAGTGCACCAGTGATCTTACGAAGTGCTTGCGACATCAAACGAGCTTGGAGACCCATATGTGAGTCACCCATCTCGCCTTCGATTTCAGCACGTGGAACGAGCGCTGCAACTGAGTCGACGACGACGATATCGAGTGCGCCGGAGCGAACCAACATATCCATGATCTCAAGTGCTTGCTCACCAGTATCTGGCTGTGAAACAAGAAGCGCATCAATATCTACACCGAGCTTGCGGGCATACTCTGGATCGAGTGCATGTTCTGCATCGATGAAGGCAGCGATGCCGCCATTCTTCTGTGCATTAGCAATTGCATGGAGTGCAACTGTTGTCTTACCTGAAGATTCAGGTCCATAAATTTCAACGATACGACCACGAGGTAGGCCACCAATTCCAAGTGCAATATCGAGTGCGATAGAGCCAGTTGGAATAACCTGCATTGGGACAGCTGTGCGCTCTCCCATCTTCATGATGGACCCCTTACCGAACTGACGCTCAATTTGGGCGAGGGCTGTATCAAGGGCTTTACCGCGTTCGGATAATTGCTTATCCGTCTTGCTTTCAGATTTATCTGAAGCCATTTTTATACCTTTCTTACTACTCAAACCTTCACCAGTAAGGGCTTTCAACTCTCGACGGTGTGGCGTCTGTACGGTCCCGAAGGTACGGAAGACCACTGACGGCGACGCACTGGGCGACGCGGAGATGTGGAACCGCTCGGGCTGGGCATAAGTAGTCTACCGAACATCTGTTCGAATAGCAGGTTGAGTCGGGTCAAGACACGCTGGGGCGGGCCTCTGTCGGGAGAGTTATGAGCCGGTTAGCGCAGAGATGCAGGCAGATCGGGGTTATGAGCCACGACCCCACGCCAGATATCCCCTGGCTCTTGTCCGGCCGCTAGAGCTTCGTTGACCGTGAGGCCGCCAAGTTCGGCGTGGACGGTATCTCTGGAGTAGGTGTCAGCATCGGCGAAGACCTCATTGATGCGAGAGCGAAGTTCGGTGATCCGCATGAGCTGTGCTTAAAGCAGAGTCGCTAAGCGATCGGCTTGGGCGCGCGATTGTTCGACGGTGAGCGGTGAGGTGATCTGGGCGATCAACCAACGCAGCGCGAGGCCGACCGAGTTCTCATCGAGACCGAAGATCTCAGCACTGGCGCGATGGATATCGATCCAGAGTGGATGGTCGGTGATCGTTGTGAGTGCGACGACATCTGCTTTATCTGTCTCATTCATCTTCGCGAGCGCTGCATCATCAGAGATGGCGCGTGAGATCTCATAGAGCGCATCAGCTTTGCTGGTGGCGGCTCTCCCGATTTCGATCAGGCGCTCAACTTCAGAGGCAACGAGTGCATTCATCAACTCTTCGCGATCGCTGAAGTGGTTATAAATTGTCGCGCGCGAGACTTCGGATCGCTCGGCGATATCGTTCATAAGAGATTCGTAACTGCCAACGGTTGCGACAGCCTCTTTCGCCCCGGCCAAGATGGCCGCGCGTGATCGTTGATGGGTTGCCATTTGTGGGGCGTACTTCACGGGTTAGCGCTTACGCGGCGTCATCCACCACAGTAAGAGCTGGACTCTCTGCGCTCTTCACTTGTGCAACTACATCTAAGAGCAAGGTCGAGAGATTGAGATCGAGCGCTGTACAGATTGCGTTGATCAACTCTGATGAAGGTTCTTTCTGGCCACGCTCGACTTCAGATAAGTATCCGAGTGAGACGCGTGCGCTCTTGGCAACATCGCGCAGGGTGCGACCTTGGGCCACACGCGCACTGCGCAATGTGGTTCCGAGATAACTACGTAACAAGGTCATGGGGTAAGAATACGCGAAAGGCAGGCTAATGCGCTCTCAATTGTGGATTTTCTTACGGCGTCGCGGTCACCAGAGAGGGCGAGTTCTATCGTGATCGTCTCTTTTTTAGATGCAATCGCGATCCAGACCGTGCCAGCCTTCTGGCCATAGGCCTTTCCGGGGCCAGCGACACCGGTCGTCGCAATCGCGAAATCTGCGCCAAATTGGGATCGTGCTGACTCTGCCATCTGTTGTGCAACGACTTCGGAGACTGCGGTCGACTTGGTAAGGATTCGCTTTGGGATACCCAAAATCTTCGTCTTGCTGGCATCGCTATAGGTGACCATCGAACCTAGGAAGATCGCTGAAGATCCAGCGACATCGGTAATTGCACTAGCGAGGCCACCGCCGGTAATCGACTCTGCTGTAGCAAGTGTCAGCTTTCGCTTCTTCATCACCTTTATGAGCGCTGTGACCTGATCGATCTGCTTCTGAGTACTCATCGCTTTAAGACCTGCTTGAAGTATTCATAGCCGGTCGTGACGGTTAAGAGAATGGTGACAGCCATAAAGAGATCGCGTGGGATGAAGAGCCAATGTGGCAGCGGCAAGATAAACCAGCCAACGCCGAAGCCCTGCATCAGCGCCTTGGTCTTTCCGCCCTTGCTTGCAGGTATGACGCCATCAGAGATCACTGCAAAGCGGAGAATAGTGACGCCCACTTCGCGCACCAGGATCACGATCGTGACCCACCAAGGCAGACGGTGCAAGATCGAGAGTGAGATCATCGCAGTTCCAATTGCAACCTTATCTGCGATTGGGTCGAGCAACTTTCCAAATTCGGTGATCTGATTCTTGGCGCGAGCGATTCGACCATCCATGAAATCGGTGAGACCAATCGCAAAGAAGATGCACCAGGCCAGGATCATCCAGTGATGATCATTTCCGCCATTTTTAAAGAGCGCATATGCCCCAAGCGGAGTGAGGAGGATGCGAAGAACCGTCAGAAGATTGGGGATGTTCATAGCGGAATCGCAATCAAGTCAGCACCCGATGCTTCAGAGACGATTGCATCGACGTAGTCACCCACGTTGTACT
>Ga0214170_1000330_pt1 | contig 17878 bp, 20 predicted proteins | sample TroBogEpilimnion_2_FD_153008 | JGI IMG/M metagenome (GOLD analysis project Ga0214170, IMG submission 153008) | Freshwater microbial communities from Trout Bog Lake, WI - 27JUN2007 epilimnion | ecosystem: Environmental > Aquatic > Freshwater > Lake > Epilimnion/Euphotic zone | place: Trout Bog... | reverse complement strand
GTCAATTCAAAACCTTCACGGCGCATGATTTCTACAAGCACAGCAAGTTGTAGTTCGCCACGGCCTTGAACTTCCCATGTATCTGGACGATCTGTATTGACCACGCGAAGCGAGACGTTACCGATCAATTCAGCATCGAGACGGTTCTTTACCTGACGAGCTGTTAGTAGCTTTCCTTCTTGACCAGCGATAGGCGAGGTATTGATACCAATTGTCATCGAAATAGATGGTTCATCAACAATGATCAATGGAAGCGCATGTGGCTTCTCGAGATCTGCCAAGGTCTCGCCCAAGGTAATTGTTGGGATACCTGCAATAGCAACAATGTCACCAGGGCCGGCTTCGGCGGTAGGAACACGCTCTAGGCCATCAGTGATGAGCAGCTCAGAGATCTTTACTCGCTCACTTGTGCCATCGGTCTTCATCCACATGACGTTCTCGCCCTTTTTGATGACGCCTTCGCGAATACGACAGAGCGCCAGGCGACCAAGGTAAGGAGATGAGTCAAGGTTTGTGACGTGCGCCTGTAGCGGCGCATTCTCGTGATAAACCGGAGCTGGAATCGTATTGAAGATAACTTCAAAGAGAGCATCGAGATTCTCACGGTCTGGCATCTCACCATTGCCTGGGCGATTAAGTGAAGCGCGACCAGCCTTTGCAGATGCATAGACGATTGGGAATTCGATCTGATCTTCATTCGCATCGAGATCAAGGAAGAGACCATAAGCCTCATCGACTACCTCAGGAATACGTGAGTCAGGACGATCAACTTTGTTGATCACCAAAATTACAGGGAGGTTCTTCTCAAGCGCTTTGCGCAAAACGAAACGTGTTTGAGGAAGTGGGCCTTCAGATGCATCGACGAGCAAGATAACGCCATCGACCATTTCGAGTCCGCGCTCTACCTCGCCACCGAAATCGGCGTGGCCTGGAGTGTCAATGATATTGACAGTCTGTGCACCGCGTCGGATCGATGTGTTCTTTGCAAGAATCGTAATTCCCTTTTCGCGTTCTAGATCCATTGAATCCATCACGCGATCGCGGTTTTCGCCTTCTTTCTGGTGCTCAGCAAAAGCGCCAGACTGGGTGAGCATCGCATCGACCAATGTGGTCTTGCCATGGTCAACGTGGGCGATAATCGCCACGTTACGTAGGTCATCACGCTTTTTTAGTTCGCCAGTGATGTAAGGACTCTTCTCATACTTAACTTTGTTTGTCATACGTTGAACCTAAACTCCACTACATCTCCGTCGGCCATTATGTATTCCTTGCCTTCCATACGTACTTTTCCGCGTGCTCTAGCGATTGCCATCGACCCCGCATCAACTAAATCATCGAAGGCGACTATCTCCGCCTTGATGAAACCTTTTTGGAAATCGGTGTGAATAACACCGGCGGCCATTGGAGCGGTATCGCCCTTATGGATGGTCCATGCGCGCGCTTCCTTTGGACCTGCTGTGAGATAAGTCTGTAATCCAAGAGTGTCGAAACCAACGCGTGCAAGCGTGGCGAGTCCTGGCTCTGTTAATCCAATTGATTCAAGAAGCTCGTGGGCATCTGCTTCATCTAGTTCGGCAAGTTCTGCTTCCGTCTTAGCATCTAAGAAAATTGCTTCAGCTGGTGCAACGATCGCTGCCAACTTCTTGCGCAACTCTCCATCGCTCAATTCGCCTGCATCGACGTTGAAGACGTAAAGGAATGGCTTAGCCGTCATCAACTGAAGTTCTTTAATTGCTTCTAAATCAATTTTTGAGGCAGCAAGCAAAGTTCCTGCATCTAATACTTTCTGCGCTTCAAGTGCTGCTGCCAAAAGTGGCGCGCGCTCTTTGTTGGTGCGAGCTTCTTTTTCAAGGCGTGGAATTGCTTTTTCAATTGTCTGAAGGTCGGCGAGACAGAGCTCGGTGTTGATCGTCAAAATATCTTCGGCTGGATCTACGCGACCATCGACATGGACAACATCGCCATCATTGAAAACTCGAATGACCTGACAGATCGCATCTGACTCACGGATATTTGCTAGAAATTTATTTCCAAGTCCAGCACCTTCGGATGCACCTTTAACAATTCCGGCGATATCTACGAAAGAGACTGAAGCAGGCAAGATTTTTTCTGAGCCGAAAATCTCGGCGAGTTTAACTAAGCGACTATCTGGAACGCCCACGATTCCTACGTTGGGTTCGATTGTGGCGAATGGGTAGTTGGCTGCCAGGACGTTGTTCTTGGTCAGGGCATTAAAAAGGGTCGACTTTCCCACATTGGGCAGTCCGACAATTCCGATAGATAGGCTCACGAGGAGTAGAGCCTACGGGGGTTTGTCGGTGCTTAATGCCACCATAGGTCCATGAACGCAACAACTGGAGCAATTCTCGCTATAGGCGCCCTCGTGATCGGACTTTTCATCGGAATTGGCTTCGGAAAGCTGATTTTCGGCGGTCGCAGCCAGAATATCGACACCTCGGCGCTCGATAATGAGTTGGCGACCAACAAAGCGCTTCTGGCCGACTACCGAGCCCAGCTCGAGGCTGAGCGTGCCAAGAGCGAAGGTGCGGTCAAACTCTCCGCAGAGCTCGATGCCATGAAGACCCGGGTTGAGGAGCTCAGCCGCTTGTCCGCCGATGCCGATCGACGTCGCGTGGGAGCTGAGGCGGAGATCAAGAGCCAGATTCTCCAGATGGCTGCCCATAATGAAAATCTGGTCAACCAGACTCGCGCCATTGCCGGCGCTCTTGCCAGCTCGCAAACTCGCGGAAAATTTGGTGAGGCCCATCTTGAGCAACTCCTTGAAGGAGCCGGGCTGATCGAGGGTGAGCACTTCACAAGACAACGTGCCGCTAGCCGCACCGACGAATCGGGTGCGATTCCAGATATCACCATCAACATGCCCGGTGGTTCGGTGATCTACATCGATTCTAAATTCCCATTCGAACGTTTCTACGAAGCATTCGAAACGGAAGATAGCGATGAGCGCAAAGAATTAATTGCTGCCCACACCAAGGATTTGATGAAGCATGTAGAAGCTCTCTCCAAGCGCAAATATGCAGAGCGCGGCGCCTCCCCGGATTTTGTGGTGCTCTATGCACCAGTTGAATCGATCTTCACCGAGGCGCTTAAATCCGACCCTGGAATTCTTGAGCGTGCCTTCGCTATGAATGTCACGATCGCAACCCCTACATCGATGATGGCTCTGCTTCGCACCGTGGGATACCTTTTTAGTCGCAATCGGGTGGCCACAAACGCGGCTGAGATCCAAGAGCTCGCAGCAAAATTCCTCAAAGATGTCTCATCGCTACATGACAAGATCGTCACAGTTGGCGAGCGCTTAAAGAGCACTCTTAAGGCCTACAACGAATTGATTCCAACCGCAGAGACCACAGTGCTCTCTGCCGCCAAGAAGATGAAGGCGCTAGATGTTGCAGGCAAGGCCCCTAAAGTAATCCCAGAACTCTCTGAGAATGTTCGACAGCTACACTCGAAATTAAGCCCCGCTGACGATTACATCGATGGTGAAGAGATTGAACTCGCACTAGAATTGGATGACGATGAGTAATACAGCCACCCCTACACGTGCCCTCCCAAACCCTATTAAAGGCCCAGGGCTTACTAATGCTGGAGTCATCCTTATTCAATTTTTGCTTATTTTGCTGATTGAGACCTTTGAATACTCAATCTCAAAGGTAGGAATAATTACTGGTCTTGCAATCATTATCTCTGTTGCTGGTGGCATCTACCTCGGTCGCGAAGGCACTTCCTTCGCCGCGGTAGTTAACCCACCGATCGCATTCTTCGTATCTACCCTGATCTTGATCGCTACCGTTGGTGGAGCAGGGTTACACCTTGCCCGCTTTGGATTAGATCTTGTTACTTCTCTCGGAGCCGGTGCACCATATTTGGTATTAGCAACGCTCTGCGGTTGGGGCTACTACTTCTGGAATAAGCGCTCACTTTCCAGCGGCGCGTAAATCCTTCCGAAGCTCTGGCGGGATTGCGAAGAGTAGATGCTCTTCCGAAGCAGTGATAGTTTCAACATCACTGAAGCCACGCTCTGCAAGCCATAACAACAAATCTTTAACCAAAATCTCTGGTACTGATGCTCCACTTGAGACGCCTACGGTCTCAACACCTTCAAGCCACTCATCTTGTGCTTCTGCGGCATAGTCGATGAGATAGGCGTTCTTTGCGCCATACTCTTTTGAAACTTCCACAAGACGAACCGAGTTAGAAGAGTTCACAGATCCCACAACCAGTACTAAATCTGTACGAGGAGCAATCTCTTTAATTGCAGTCTGACGATTTTGCGTCGCGTAGCAAATGTCATCGCTCGGAGGATCGATAAGGTGCGGGAACCTCTCCTTCAGTGAACGAACTGTCGCGATTGTTTCATCTACGCTCAACGTTGTTTGTGAGAGCCAGATCAACTTCTTCTCATCGCGGATATGAATTCCTTCAACATCAGCCATTGTGTCAATCACGTGGACATTCGCCGGGGCTTCACCCGCAGTTCCTTCAACTTCTTCATGTCCCTTGTGGCCAACGAGAAGAATGTCATAATCCTCACTCGCAAATCGCTTCACCTCGTGGTGCACTTTTGTCACCAACGGGCAGGTCGCATCGATCGCCTTAAGATTTCGAGCAGCGGCATCAGCGTGAACTGCTGGGGATACTCCGTGGGCCGAAAAGATAACTGTTGCACCTTCTGGAACTTCATCGGTCTCGGAGACAAAGATTGCTCCGCGAGCTTCCAAAGTCGAGACAACATGCTTGTTGTGCACGATCTGTTTGCGAACGTAAACGGGGGCGCCATAAAGATCCAGGGCTTTTTCAACTGTGATCACAGCACGATCCACACCTGCGCAATATCCACGAGGGGCAGCCAAGAGAACCTTTTTAGACATACATGAAGCCTACCTAAAGTTAGGATAAGGATCATGCTGGAAAATTCATCCGATAAGCCCTTACCCGTCCGGGTCATCTCTGAGGCAATCGGAGATTACATATCCCGCCTTGGTCCTGTCTGGATCGAAGGCGAGCTCTCTGAGGTAAAGGTTCGACCTGGTAGCTCGATGGTCTACATGCGCTTGCGTGATACCAGCGCAGATATGAGTCTTTCCATCATGTGCCACAAGAGCACTTTTGCCGCTGCTGGTGAACTTTCAGAAAATGCACGCGTCATCATTAATGCCAAAGCCTCGTGGTACTCCAAAAATGGTTCGCTCTCCATGAGCTTCAACGAGATTCGCCAAGTGGGGCTTGGAGAATTGCTAGCCAGACTTGAAGCACTGAAGAACACCCTAGCTTCCGAAGGCCTCTTCGCCACATCCCGTAAGCGCGAACTGCCATTTCTTCCTAAAGTCGTTGGGCTTATCTGTGGTCGCAATAGCGATGCTGAGAAAGATGTCATCGAAAACGCAAAGCGACGATGGCCATCAGTTCAATTCGCGATTCGTGAAGTAGCAGTCCAAGGATCCGCTGCAGTCGTTGAAGTGTCGGCCGCCTTGCGCGAATTAGATAACAATCCCGATGTTGATGTCATCATCATTACTCGTGGCGGCGGCTCATTCGAAGATCTCTTGCCATTTAGCGATGAGAGCTTGATTCGATTAGTTGCAGAATCGACGACGCCAATCGTCAGTGCAATTGGGCATGAGAAAGATTCTCCACTTCTCGATCTTGTTGCAGATTGGCGCGCATCCACGCCGACCGATGCTGGCAAGCGAGTAGTACCCGACGTCGATGAAGAGTTTCGCAAAATTGCCCAACTCCAAGACCGAGCGCTTCGAACATTGACCCATCGCATTGAACGCGAGCGCTCGTGGCTCACAGCAATCCTCTCCCGTCCGACCATGGCAGACCCAATGTCGATGGTGAGTGATCGACAAGAAGAGCTCGACTCATTGCTCGCACATCTCACCGCCCTCTCCCCCCAAGGCACTCTGGATCGAGGCTATGCGGTCGTCCTTAAGAGCGATGGCACGTTGGTGATGGATGCTTCCGCAGTTGCGAGCGATGAAAAAATCGCGATCCGAGTGGCGCACGGCACAATCGCTGCAACCGTTAATGGGGCTTTACAAGGCGAGTAGATTTATCTTCATGGCCGCTGAAAAACTCACATATGAACAAGCCCGCGAGGCTTTAGCAGAAGTAATTAGCGAATTAGAAAGTGGCCAAGCCACTTTGGGTGAATCCATGAAATTGTGGGAGCGCGGTGAGGAATTAGCTCAGATCTGCCAAGAATGGCTTGATGGCGCAACTGCCTCGCTCTCTGAGTTTGCAAAGAAAAAAGCTGAAAAAAAAGAGAAGGATGAGGCAGATGCCTGAGTTCACATATAGCGATCTACTTCCTGTAGGCGAAGATACAACTGAGTATCGCTTAGTAACGACTGAAGGCGTAAGCACGTTCGAAGCTAACGGCATTGAATTTCTCACAGTGGCCCCAGAAGCATTGACTCGACTCACCGAAGAAGCGATCCACGATATCTCGCACTATCTTCGTCCAGCACACTTGCAACAACTGGCTAATATTTTGAGCGATCCAGAAAGTTCTCCCAACGATCGATTCGTTGCGTTAGATCTCCTCAAGAACGCCAACATTGCAGCTGGCGGGGTTCTGCCAATGTGCCAAGACACAGGCACTGCACTTGTGATGGGTAAGAAGGGTCAGCACACATTGACCTCGCAAAAAGATGAGGTAAGCATTTCGCAAGGTGTCTACAACGCCTACACAAAACTTAATCTTCGTTATTCACAAATGGCACCAGTCACTACCTGGGATGAGAAGAACACTGGCAACAACTTGCCAGCCCAGATCGAGATCTACTCCGATAGCGATCATGTCAATGAATACAACTTCTTATTCATTGCAAAAGGTGGCGGCTCTGCAAACAAATCATTTTTGTATCAAGAGACCAAAGCGGTCCTTAACCCAGCATCATTTATGAAGTGGCTGGATGAAAAATTGCGTTCGATCGGAACGGCCGCCTGTCCGCCCTATCACTTGGCAATTGTCATTGGTGGCACCAGTGCCGAGCACACCGTGAAGACTGCAAAACTAGCCAGCACCAAATACCTTGATGCACTCCCTACTTCCGGCGATGCCAAAACTGGCCATGCATTTAGAGATATAGAGCTTGAAGAAGAAGTCCTCAAACTCACTCGCACGCTTGGAATCGGTGCCCAATTTGGGGGCAAGTACTTCTGTCACGATGTCCGGGTAGTTCGCCTGCCTCGCCACGGCGCTTCACTTCCTATTGCGATCGCAGTCTCTTGCTCGGCTGACCGCCAGGCCAAGGGCAAGATCACCAAAGAGGGCGTCTTCCTTGAAAAGCTCGAGCGCGAGCCTGCGCATTTCTTGCCTGAGACCACCGATGAGCACCTCCAAGGCGAGGCAGTTCAGATTGATCTCAATGCGCCAATGGCTGAGGTCCTAGCGACTCTCTCTAAGTACCCGATCAAGACACGAGTCGAACTCAATGGCACTTTGATCGTCGCCCGCGATCTGGCTCATGCCAAATTAAAAGAGCTCGTGGATGCTGGCCAATCATTGCCTCAATATTTTAAGGACCATGCCGTCTACTACGCAGGCCCTGCAAAAACTCCAGAGGGCTATGCCTCGGGTTCCTTCGGTCCGACAACCGCTGGCCGCATGGATTCTTATGTCGAGCAGTTCCAATCCCTCGGCGGTTCAATGATTATGTTGGCAAAAGGCAATCGCTCCAAGCAGGTGACTGACTCATGTAAGGCTCATGGCGGCTTCTACCTTGGTTCGATTGGCGGCCCGGCTGCTCGGCTGGCTCAGGATTGCATCAAGAAGGTCGAAGTACTGGATTATCCAGAGTTAGGAATGGAAGCGGTCTGGAAGATTGAGGTTGAGAACTTCCCTGCCTTCATCGTGGTCGACGACAAGGGAAATGATTTCTTTGCTGAAACAAGTAAGCCAATCATGATCGGCTCTAGACCTAACTAAATCTAATTAGACCAAACTAGAAGTTAGTAGTTACCGGCCCAGTGCTCTCGAGCTAGCGCCTTGCATGGGGTTCCATAACGGATGTAGATGTAACGGATTCCCCATTTAATCTGAGTGACCGGATTGGTGCGCCAATCGGTTGCGACCACATCCATCTTGTCAGCTGGCATGGCTTGGGCAATACCTGTCGCGCCGCTGTAATAGTTATGAGCCTGATAGTTCCAGTGACTCTCTCCGCCCCACAAAGCGTTAAGGCATGAGACCTGCGCACTAGACCAGTGGTAAGTCGTTCCGATGAGTTGGTCAGCAACCTGTTGGGCGCCACTTGGAGTCTTGGCCAATTGAACTTGGCGAGCCTCCAGTGAGACCAAGGCCATTTCGCTGGCATCAGCAGCAGCGCCATCGCCCAAACTGACCGCGCCAGACTCGATGGTCAGGGCAGCGGATGGAGTGAGTGGGGCTGAAACCGAAACTACATGGGTGTTATTTGGGATTGCGACCTCTTGACCAAAGCTTGTCTGGGCATAGGTGGTATTGATTGATGCAAAAATGGTGAAGGCGAAAGCTGCGCCCAGGGAAAGTACTCGTCGATTGAACGCTCTTGAATGACGCTTCATCTGGCCGAACCCTCCCTTCCTTCTAGATCCTTCTAAATATCAGCAGACCCAACTGCAGGTCTTGCTCTCGTTTTACTCTCACCAACCACCTTCGGGTGATTGATCAGGGTTAGAGAGTTACAGAGAGATGAACAAGGGGCAAATTAGGACCCGCGTAAGTCGGAAAAAAAATTTAATTCACAGAAAAGTGCAAAATTAAAAGTGCAGGTCAATACGCATAGAATCCGAAATGTCCGAAATGTCCGCACGAGGCCAAAAGCAGTATAAAATAATGCTTTAACGCAATTTTCTAATACGTATTAAGAATTGCTAGTGAGCCCCTAGGCAGTGAAATTGAGTGGCTCTTCCAACATTTCCGTAACCAGTGCCGCGATTGGCGAGCGCTCGGAGCGAGTCAAGGTGACGTGCGCGAAAAGTGGGTGCCCCTTGAGGGATTCCACCACTGATACGACTCCATCGTGACGACCGACCCGCAAGTTATCGCGCTGAGCAATGTCGTGAGTGAGAACTACGCGCGAACCTTGACCGATTCGAGAGAGAACGGTGAGCAGAACACCCCGCTCTAGCGACTGTGCCTCATCAACGATGACAAAAGAGTCGTGAAGTGAGCGACCTCGGATGTGAGTAAGTGGCAGTACCTCGATCAATCCGCGATCAATAATCTCATCGATGACGGTCTGGCTCACCAGTGCGCCTAAAGTATCGAACACTGCTTGGGCCCAAGGCGACATCTTCTCGTTCTCACTGCCAGGGAGGTAGCCGAGCTCTTGACCGCCGACAGCATAGAGCGGACGGAAGATCACAACTTTCTTATGGTGGCGGCGTTCCAAGACTGCTTCGAGTCCAGCACATAGTGCGATAGCTGATTTACCTGTTCCGGCACGACCGCCAAGTGAGACGATGCCAATCTCGTTGTCGAGCAAAATATCTAGAGCAACTCTTTGTTCTGCGCTACGACCATGAAGACCAAATGCAGTGCGATCTCCACGGACCAGAGTGATCTTCTTGTCAGGAGTCACTCGAGCGAGTGCGCTTCCTTTTTCGGAGTGGAGCACAATTCCGGTGTGGCACGGATTCTCTTTACCGAGAGGATGTTCGACTCGATCACCTTCATACAAAGAATCGATGACCGAACCCGGAACATCTGCCTCAATCATTCCCGTCCAGCCGGAGGTTGCTGCCAACTCGTGGCGATACTCCTCGGCAGTTACACCCAAGGAAGATGCTTTTACTCGCAGCGGTAGATCCTTGGTCACAAGCACAACGTCGCGAGATTCGCGCATCAAGTTGTGCGCGATAGCCAGGATACGAGTGTCATTAGATGAGTCGCGAAGAAAGCCGCTTGGAAGCTTCGAGGTATCTGAGTGGTTGAGCTCTACCCGGACTGTTCCGCCAGCCTCATTAATGACAATGGCTTCATCCAGGCGGCCATTGCGAATACGCAAATCATCGAGACTGCGTAGCGCCTGGCGAGCGAAGAAACCCAGCTCTGGGTGGTCGCGTTTAGTCTCGAGTTCGGAGATCACCGTTATCGGGATGATCACCTCGTGCTCGTCAAAGCGAGCTAACGCGGTTGGATCTGCAAGAAGGACGCTGGTATCGAGGACGTAAATCTTGGGTGCCATATCGCAAACCTAAGACTCGCCCGACCCCGTTGTTCGGCGACACGCGGGGCGCCAAAGTTACATTCAGGTGACTTTCTCAATGGTTTCTAGCGCTTACTAGGGCTTGCTAGTGCTTACTAGCGGCCGAATCGGCGGTGGCGCTGGGCATACGCGCGAAGCGCTCTCAGAAAATCCACCCGCCTAAAGTCTGGCCAATACGCTTCACAGAAATAGAACTCGGAGTGCGCAGATTGCCATAGAAGAAATCCCGATAACCGCTGCTCCCCCGAGGTTCTGATGACGAGTTCAGGATCTGGGATTCCAGCTGTATAAAGATGCTTACTAATGTCATCAACACTCAAACCTTCGGCAATCTGGTCAGCAGATTCTCCGTGAGCGATTCCATCTTTAATGTAGTTGCGCACGGCATCGACGATTTCGCGGCGTCCGCCATAACCGATCGCAACATTGACCACACTCGCAGCTCGGCCTTTGCTACGACTTTCGATCCCTTGCAACTTATCCTGCAGCCACATCGGCAGGAGCTCTAAGGCACCTAAAGGTTTAATCTCCCAGCGACCCAACTCATCTAGGCGATCAACTGCAGATGCGATGATCCGTAAGAGCGCATCGAGTTCGGATGGATCGCGGTTGAGATTATCCGTGGATAGCAACCATAGGGTGATGATGGTGACGTCAGCTTGCGCACACCAATCCAAAAGCTCCACAATTTTTTCGGCACCGGCACGATGTCCAGCTTCAGCACTTATGCCGTAGTTTGATTTTGCCCATCGGCGATTGCCATCCAAAATAACGCCGACGTGATGCGGCGTCTGGGTGAAGTCGAGTTGAGAGAGTAGTCGTCGCTCGTAGAGCGGATAGAGCAGTGCCTTAATTGCCGACTTGATTCCAGATTTGATTGACCTCACGAGGCCACCTTGGGTTTTCACCGCTTGAGGAAATCAGCCGTTGCCTTCTTCTCGGCTACAAAAGATGCGATTGGCAATGTGCCAGCTGCGATGTAAATCAGAGTAGTGAAGAGGTTTTTGCGAGCCTTAAGGCTGTACTCAAAGGCGCTGAGAACATAGAGCGGATAGGTAAATCCATGAATAATTGCAATAGCGACAAAAGGCCATGCTTTATTGTGGAAGAAGATATTGGCCGGTACTGCTACAAACCACAGAAGTAGGGACCAGCAACCTGACCAGAGAGCCATAAATTTGTAGCGTTGGAGTGCACCCTCAAGCCCTTTTTTCATTTCTTTATCCTACCTACCTCTGTCAATATGGTTAATCTCATCGGCGCGTGCATATTGGGCCGCGAGTGCTTCTTTCTCCGCGCTCTCACGATTACTTCGCTTGGCGATGATTGGCGCGCAGAGCGTCAGGATCGCCATGAACCACCAGATGACAACGTACGAAATATGTTGCCAATAGAAACCCGAAATCGATTGAACAAGTACTGGGTCAGGAATTCGATCGCCAGGAAGCAATTGGCCAGAAGCAGTTGTCTCACTTGATGCCACCACATATCCATCAAATAAGTTGTATCCGCCAACTCCGGCAACTAAGCCCGGATCAAGTCGGCCCAGCGAGGTATCGCTATTGAGGCCATGGTCTTCTTGCTGGCGCGGATACATGCGTCCCTCAATAGTGAGAGTCTGTTTTGTTGGCTTAATAGACCCGTCATTGAGCCCGCGAACAACGAGCAGTGCGCGGTTATCACTGATCTCGAAGAGTCCAACACTTAAATCTTTATATCCATCGTTCTGAACTTGCTGGGATGGTGCATCGTAATTTTCGACGTAGTGACCAGTGAACGTGACAACGCGATTAAGAGCTTCATTAGAGAGATTGTGTCCGGCTTGATCAACGCTGGTGAGCGCTATCGGGGTAGATGGCGGAACATATTTACCTTGACGCGACGTCGCTTGGGCTCGGTGCCACTGCCAAATGCCCAGCTCCACAAAGACTCCAGATACAAGAATCATGAGCAACCCAGCTGCGATCGCTTTTACAAACTTCTTTGAGCTATTCATGGGAGGCGCTATCCCCCTCTAGCCTTGTGTTGAGTCGTTATTAGTGTTCTTTGATGCTCGCTTGTAACGACGATAAAAACTGATCAGCAAGATGGTGATACCAATACAAAGAAAGGTCATCACCAGAGAGCCTGCAAGGCCGGTGCTAATATCAGTTGAGTCGCTCATTCCTTTATTATCCTATGCTTAGGTAATGGACCGCCACTCAACACCTTACCTGCGAGCGCGCTATGGGATTGCTGAGCGCACCTTTGCTCGTAGAGTAAAAAGTTGGGTCATCGCAGCGGTCGCCCTTTTGCTTATTGGCGGAGCATGGTTGGTCTGGTCGGCTGACCATTTCGCAAAGCCAGAGATTTCAAGCACCCTCATCACTTTTCACGCCGATAACGACAAGCAGATTTCGATTCGTTATTACGTCAATGTCCGAACAGCCTCTAAGCCCCATCAATGCATTCTGATTGCCAGTGACTACCAGGCCAACACGGTGGGCGAGGTAACCGACCTCATTCCTGCAGGTGTGAACAGCTATACCCGAAATATCACTATTCCCACCCGTGCCCCGGCAGTCGCGGCGAGCATCGATCACTGTTCGTAAGTTAAACTTGGATTCTTATGACTAACCAGACCTGGCTTACTGAAGAGGCTGCAGCGCGCCTACGCGCGGAGCTTGCAGAGCTCGAAGGTCCACGCTTTACAGATATCGTCAAAAAGATTGAAGCTGCTCGTGCCGAGGGTGACCTCAAGGAGAATGGTGGCTACCACGCTGCCCGCGAGGAGCAGGGCAAGATTGTTGGTCGCATTCGCCAACTCAAGCACATGCTCGATAACGCACATATTGGAACTCCACCGGCAAGTGAATCTGGAGTAGTAGGGCTAGGCATGGTCGTCACCATCGACATGGCGGGCGATGAAATGACCTTCCTTCTTGGTTCTCGGGAAATTTCGAACGGCGATATGGATGTGTATTCAGAGAAATCCCCTCTTGGGGCTGCGATTGCCGGCGCCAAAGTTGGCGAGACCGTGAGTTACATCGCGCCAAACAAGAAGGAATTTCCTGTCACGATTATTGACGCTAGACCTTACTAAGCAACTTCTTAAGTGGTCGCTATCGGGCTCTATCGGTCCTTATCGACTATTTGCACTCTTATATCGTCGAACACTTAGCGGCATAAATATTGCCATCAAGACAACCATATAAAAGAGCGAAGTAACGATCGGATGCTCACTCGGATATGAATGTGCTGTCACTCCAAAAGTATTGTGAAAACCAAAGAGCTGGCGAGTAGCTGCGACCATCGTTGAGACCGGATTCCACTCAGCAAAATATTGAAGCGGTTTTGGCATTGTGGTCGTAGAAGCGAATGCGTTGGAGAGAAATGTCAGCGGAAATGTAAAGAGGAACGAGACGTTAGCTACGACTCGAGCATCTTTAGAGATCAGCCCAGCAAAGACACCGCACCAGGAGAGCGCGTACCCGAAGAAGAGCAGCAAGATGAAGCCCGCTGCGATATGGAGAAGGCTCGATGTTGGGCGCCAACCGACTATGAAACCCGCAACTCCCATTACGACAAGAACAACAATATTGAGCAAGCCATCGCCAAGAGTTCGACCCATGACTACCGCTGAACGAGAGATCGGCAGCGAGCGGAATCGATCAATCAGACCTTTTTCCATATCTTGAGCAAGCCCTTGGGCGGTTGCGGCAAGGGTAAATGTGACTGTTTGCACAAAGATTCCTGGCATAAGAAGTTGGACGTAGCCACCAGGAATCCCCGCACCTAGACCACCGAATACATAGCGGAAAAGAAGAACAAACATCACGGGTTGAATCGTGTTAAAAATCAGGACTTCTGGGACTCGCACCAACTGCTGAAGTTGGCGTTTTGTAATGACAAGAGCATCACTCACAGAGTGCTTCACTGAGCTCATTTGCGGCCACCTTTCTTCTTCTTGCTGGGCTCACCAGCATCACCATCAACCGCTTCTTCAGCAGCATGTCCCGTGATTGACATAAATACATCATCGAGCGATGGGCGCTTAAGGGCTAGATCGAGCGGATGTATCTTGAGCGCATCAAGTTCGCGCACAACTTCGATCAGTGAATCAGTGCCCGCACGTACGGGAGCCGAAATCTTGCGCAACCCTTGATCTACAGCGCTTGATCCACCTGCGATTCGCTCGATGACTGCGCGCGCTGCATTGATGTCGGATTCTTCAACAACAATCTCAAGTCGTTCCCCACCGACCTCAGCTTTAAGCTGATCAGAAGAGCCGCGCGCAATAACTTGGCCGCGATCAATCACAACAATGTCATCTGCTAATTGGTCGGCTTCTTCTAGATACTGCGTGGTGAGTAGCAGGGTCACACCACCTTTCACGAGGCTTTGGATGACTTCCCACATTTCCATTCGGCCGCGAGGATCAAGCCCCGTTGTTGGTTCGTCCAAGAAGAGGACCTTCGGCCTGACAATGAGTGAAGCCGCTAGATCTAGTCGGCGACGCATTCCACCAGAAAAGGTTTTGATCGGACGATGGGCTGAGTCGGTCAGTGAAAATTGTTCTAGGAGCTCTTTCGCACGAACCCGAGCTTGTTCACCACTCAAGTGATAGAGACGTCCGAACATCACCAAGTTGTCCCAACCAGTGAGAGTCTCATCGAGAGCTGCATACTGACCAGACAGACCAATAATTTCGCGAACCGCCTTTGGGTCCTTGACCACATCTATCCCACCAACAGTGGCATGGCCAGAATCAGGCTTGAGGAGCGTGGAGAGAACTCGAACGGTGGTCGTCTTACCCGCGCCATTAGGGCCGAGGACCCCCAGAACAGTGCCTTCTTCCACATCCAGGCTCAGGTTATCCAGTGCTTTGACCTGGCCATTTCGGTAGGTCTTTACGAGGTTTTCGGCTACGACGCTCTTCATGGCACCATCATAAACGAGCAGGGCTAGCACTCACGCGGTACCATTTAGGTTGAAAGTTAAATAAATGTGGTGAACAAGTGATTTTCACCTTTATCCAGCTACTCCATGAACGCTTCACATAGATAGGGACATAATGTCTGAAAAAACGTCTGCTGCTCACGGCGAGCACGCACAAATGAGTCACAAGCAAATCGTGACAGTCATGATCGGACTTATGACCGGCCTGCTCCTTGCAGCGCTAGACCAGTCGATCGTTTCAACTGCTCTTAAGACAATCACCGTAGATCTCGGTGGACTCAAGCACTACACATGGGTCGTCACCGCTTATCTTCTTACTTCTACCGCTTCAACACCTTTGTACGGCAAGATCTCAGACCTTTACGGTCGTCGACAGGTCTTCCAGTTCGCGATTGTCGTGTTCCTTCTAGGATCATTCGCTTCTGGTATCGCGCATAACATGAACGAGCTCATCGCATCTCGTGCCTTCCAAGGTTTGGGAGCAGGTGGCTTGATGTCACTCACCTTTGTGATCATCGGAGATGTCGTGTCTCCACGTGAACGCGGTCGCTACCAGGGCTACTTTGGTGCCGTCTGGGGTCTAGCAACTGTTGCTGGTCCACTCCTTGGTGGATTCTTCTCAGACCATCACCATGTTCTTGGCGTAACTGGATGGCGTTGGATTTTCTACATCAACCTTCCATTTGGAATCATCGCGCTTGTCGTTACATCAGCAGTTCTTCACATTCCTAAAGTTGTTCGCGAACACAAGATTGACTACATCGGCGCACTACTTCTCATTGTTGCTGTTTCAGTGCTTCTTCTCGGCATCTCTGTTTATGCGCCAGAGAACGGTTGGCTCAAGGCTAAAACAATGAGCTGGATCGGCGGCGGTCTTGTGCTTTTCGCTATCTTCCTCTGGAATCAGGCCAAGGTTTCAGAGCCAATTCTCCCTCTACGCTTGTTCAAGAACCACACCTTCTCGATCACATCTCTTCTAGCATTCCTCGTTGGTGCTGCGATGTTCGGTGCGATCGTTATGTTGCCTCTCTACTTCCAACTCGTAAAAGGCAACTCTGCAACCCTCTCTGGTCTCAAGCTCTTGCCTTTGATGTTTGGAATTGTTACAACATCGATCATCTCGGGTAAGTGGATCACCAAGCACGGCAAGTACAAAGCATTCCCAGTTGTCGGCATGGTCCTCATGACTGCAGCTCTACTTCTTATGGCAACATTGACCGAGACAACACCGTACTGGCGTCTATCAATCTTTGCGATCATGCTCGGTGCTGGACTTGGAATGTGCCTACAGAACCTTGTTATTGCGCTTCAGAACTCACTTGAGATTCGCGATATGGGTATCGGTACTTCGCTCAATACTTTCTGGCGTTCAATCGGCGGAACTCTGGGCGTAGCAATCTTTGGTTCGATCTACGCAAGTAAGTTAAGCCATTACATCACTGGCAATATCGCCAAGTTAGGTGCAACCAACCCAGCAGCACTTGCTGGTGCGACACCACAATCCCTTGGTCAATTGCAGAACAATCCTGCTATCGCGGCTGGCTTCACAAAGCCACTGCAGGCAACGATTGATCACTCTTACGTGCAGTCATTCCACATCGTCTTCTTCGCAGCGGCTCCTGTAACGCTGATCGGAATCCTTGTGGCAATTATGCTCAAGGCAACTCCACTCAAGACTGGTGCGCAACATGCACAAGCCATGAAGGAAGCTGCCGGCGAGGCACTTGGTTAAGCCAATTCTCTGAACGTAGTAATGAAAAAGCCCCGGCAAATTGCCGGGGCTTTTTTCTATTCTCTGTTATTCACACATCAAGCTGTGAGCAAAAATTTAATTCCTACAAGGAGCAATAACACTCCAAACCCTCTATTAATCCAGACGCTTCCCACATTTAATCCAACTGCTGCACCGACTCCGGCCATGACAAAAATAGCTACACCGATCGCTGTAGAAACCTTGAAATCGACTTCGCCTGCCTTTGCATAGCGAACTACAGCAATAATTCCTACTGGCAGCAACATCGCTGCCAGTGAAGTCCCGACAGCTTTAGAGGTTGGGAATTTCAGGAGAAATGCCAACATCGGCACAATGACAATTCCGCCACCGATTCCAAATAAACCAGAGAGCAGTCCGGCGATTGAGCCAATCCCTAGCCCTGCAAGTATTGACATCAGCGGCGACATAATAGGAATGTTAGCGGAAGAGGTAAATCCAGAGCACAACCAGATTAAAAGTGGTGAGCAGAGCAATCAAACCACCGCTCAATACAGTCGTCGGGCGTTCTTCTGAAATCTTTTTACCAATTAGTGACAAATCTTTTGTGGCCTTAAGCGAATCACTCACCCACACAGCATCTCGAGTAGCAGAGAGCATGGATGTTGTCGCAAAAACCCCACCAGCAACGACAAGTCCCATGGTGAAGATACGAAGGGCCATGTCGGTTGAATTACTGAGGTGGCCAGTTGCTCCAAGAGCGAGAATCACTGCAAGGAGGAGTGTTGGTGCCAACTGCGCTCTTACGCGCACAGCACGGAGTTCATTCCATGTACGGATTAATTCTTTTTCGTTCATGTAACGAGGCTACCAGTCGATAACTTGCTGGTCCTCCCACAAAACACCTGTTGTATCGATTCCGGGAGTAAATGATCGCGTAGCAAGCCAGAGTGCTGTGGCCGCACCTTCCTCAACAGATCGTGGAGCATCCGGTCCACCCATATCT